>Ga0209415_10001970_pt1 | contig 38917 bp, 35 predicted proteins | sample PeaSoiSIISIP2007_FD_187696 | JGI IMG/M metagenome (GOLD analysis project Ga0209415, IMG submission 187696) | Peat soil microbial communities from Weissenstadt, Germany - SII-SIP-2007 (SPAdes) (version 2) | ecosystem: Environmental > Terrestrial > Soil > Wetlands > Peat | place: Germany...
CCGGCAAGCTCCTCGGCGGCGACGGCGGCTTCGCCGGCCTCGCGCGCGCCTGCGCGGCGGCGGCCGCGGCGCGGCGCCCCTCGGTCCCCGCGGCGTCTCCGGCGCTGGCCGAGGCGGCCCGCGCGGCGGGCGCGGACGTGCCCGAGTCCGTCGAGATCGGACCCGACGCCTGGCGCGCGTTCGTCGCCGAGAACGGCCTCGCGGAGCATCTCGCGCGGATCGTCGACGACGCCTCGCTCGGCGCGCGCGGAAAGTCGGAGCGCATCCGCGCGCGGATCCTGGCCGCGCGCCTCGACGAGTCCTCGGCCGCCGGCCGGCCGATCGCGGCCGCCGCCGCCGGCGGCCCGAGCGTGGTCTCGAGCGAGTACGCGTCGGCGTCCGTCGCGGACGCGCGCGCCGCGGTCGCGGCCGCGCGCGCGGTCTGGGCCGCGTCCTGGGACCCGGGACCGCTGAGCGCGCGCCTGCGCGCGGGCCTGCGCGACGCGTTCGACGGCCGCCTGCGCGTGGAGCGGACCCCCGCCGCGGACGCCTCCGGCCTGCTCTTCTCGCGCGATCCCGCCTCGGGACGCCGCGGGCGCGTCCTCGTCGAGGCCGCGGCCGGCGGACCCGAGGCCGTGCTTTCGGGCGCCGCGGCCGCCGACCGCTACGTGCTGGACCCGGCGACGGGCCGCGCGCGCGAGTCCGCGCCAGCCGGCGGCGCTCCTCTCCTCTCGCCCGAGCGGCTCAAGAGGCTGGCGCGTCTCGCGCGCGGCCTGGACTCCTGGCGCGGCGGCGGCGTCGAGGCGGCGTTCTCGTTCGCGGGCGAGAAGCTGCTCGTCCTCCACGCGCGGCCGCTTGAGCCTCCCGCTCCGCCCGAGCCGCTGTCGGATCCGCTCGGCCCGCGCCCCTCCCCCGAGACCCTCGGCGTCAAGTCCGTGCGCTGACGCGCGCGGCCTCGCGGCGGCCGAACTTAACGCGTCCCGCTTCGTATCTATGCTAGGGTATTTTTCAAGCCGTACCCTAGGGATACAAGGAGAGAACATGAACAACAGACTCGTGAAAGTCGGAGTGGCGCTGGCGATGACGGGCGGTCTGGTCGCTGTCGCGCTGGCCGGGCCTCTGAAGGGGCATCCGCACCTGAAGGCGGCGCGCAATTCCATCAACCGGGCGCTGGCGGACTGCCGGGCGGCTCACGCCGACGAGAAGCACGGCGAGTTCGGCGGGCATCGCGACAAGGCCGAGGAGCTGCTGAACCAGGCCAAGGGCGAGCTGGACGCGGCGGCCGAGTTCGCGAACTCGCATCCGTAAAGCGGAAGCACGAGATCGTCGAAGCCCCCGCCGGCTCCGCGCCGGCGGGGGCTCTTTCTCGTCTCAGGTCGCCGGTCGGCGCCAGAGCAGCGCGCGCAGCTCGACGAGCTCCTCCGCGTGGAGGAAGCCCGAGAGCAGGAGCCCCGCCGGGTAGGCCGCGGCCAGGACGGCGTCGCCGAGCAGTCCGACGCGCGTCGAGATTCCCCACAGCAGCGCGGTCCACGCCGCGAGCGCGGCGAGGCGCTCCCACTCGTAGGGCACGCGGCGCGTGCGCCGGCCCAGGACCCAGACCGCGGCGGCCATCGCGACGTAGGCCACGCACGTGGCCCACGCCGCCCCCATCATGCCGTAGGCCGGGATCCACAGCAGGTTGGTCCCCACGTTGATCAGCGCGCCGAGCCAGGTCGCCGCGCCGACCGAGCTCATGCGCTTGTCGATCATCAGCGGGGCCAGCATGACGAAGTAGAGGCCGTTGAACAGGTAGCCGAGGGTCACGACCGGCACGATCGGCAAGCCCTCCCAGTACGCGGGATGGAACAGCGAGTGCCCCGCGAAGAGCGGCGCCTTCACGAAGGGCTCGACGAAGAACGCGACGCCGAGGAAGGCCCAGCAGGCGAGCACGGCGAAGTAGGTGAGCACGCGCGCGATGATCGCGTTCACGTCGTCGCGCTCCGCGCGCTCCAGCACGAACGGCTTCCAGGCCTGGTCGAACATGTTGACGAAGAGCTGCATGACGATGCCGAGGCGGTAGCAGTTGCCGTAGAGCCCCGCGAGCGCGAGGCCCTTCATGCGCGTCATCAGCGGGCGGTCGGCGACCTGCACGGCCATGGAGCCGAGGCCGGCCGCGACCAGCGGCACGCCGAAGACGAGCATCTCGCGCAGGCGCGCGCGGTCCGGGCGCGAGACGCGCGCGGCGAGGACGGGCGCCAGCATCGCGAGGCTCGCGGAATTGGCGACGAGGTTGGCGATGAAGACGCCGCGCACGCCGAGGCCGAGGCGCCGCACGAACAGCCAGGAGAGCGCGAGCGTGAGCGTGATCGAGACCAGCTTCACGCCGGCGTACAGCCCCGCGCGGTGCGAGCCGCGCAGCTCGGTGAACGGCAGGAGCGCGGCCGCGTCGATCGCGAGGATCCAGGCCGCGTAGCGCAGGACCGGAGCGGACTCGGGCGGGATGCCGATCGCGCCGGCGAGCGGCTCGGCGAAGAAGTGGATGAGCAGCGACAGCGGGAGCGCGACGCCGAGCACGGCGCCGAGCGCGCCGGTGAACGCGCCGTCGTCGGGCTCGCCGCCGCGGCGGCCGAGGCGCAGGTACGCGACGTCGAGGCCGAGGCCGTAGACGACGGTCAGGAAGGCCATGTAGGAGTACGTCGTCTGCACGACGCCGCTCTCGGCGCGGTTCAGCAGGTGCGTGAACAGCGGCGTCAGCAGGAAGGTCAGCATGCGGCCGAGCACGGTCGAGAGCCCGTAGACGGCGGTCTCGCGCGCGAGCCCGCGCAGCTCCTTGAACATGCGCTCATCGTATCAAATCGTCCTCGCGCGCCTTACGGCGCGGCCTTTGCTATAGTCGCCGAGGCCATGCGCCGGCAACTCCTCGCGCTCCTGCTCGTCTGCGCCGCGTGCGCCGCGGTCCTGGGCTGGGGCCTGCGGACGGCCGGGCCGCTCGACGAGCCCGACGAGGCCGCGTGGGTATTCTCGACGTACGCGTACCGTCTGGCCTTCGTCGACCGCGACCTGTCCTCGCCGGAGTGGAAGGGCGAGGACGCGGTCGACCATCCTCCGCTCGCCAAGTTCTACCTCGGCGCGGCGCTCGCGCCCGCGGGCCTCGTTGCGTCCTCGCCGGAGGACAAGCGCTTCTGGTTCGAACGCGCGTTCCTCCCCTACGACCGGCCCGCGTTCGTCGCGGCCCTGCGCGCGCGCGTCCCCGAGGCCGCTCTCGCCCGCGCGCGCGCGGCCAACGCGGCGGCGATGCTGGCGGCCTGCGCGCTCGCCGCGGCGGCGGGCGCCTGGCTGCTGTCCGCGGAGGCGGGCGCGCTGGCCGCCTTGATCTTCGCGTTCTCCGCGGTGACGCGCAAGGTCGGCGCGCAGGCCGTCGCCGACGGGCTCTTCGTCGCGCTCGAGCTGGCCTGCGCGCTCGCGCAGGCCGCGTGGGCCGCGCGCCTCGCGCGCACGAAGCGCTTCTCCCCGGCTTGGTCGCTGCTGGCCGGGGTCCTCGCCGGCGCGCTGTTCGACACGAAGATCTCCGGCCTCCTGGAGCTGCCTCTCGCCGCGGGCGCGCTCGCGGCGGCGCTGGCCGCCGCGCCGCGCTCGCGCGAGCTGCGCCGCGCGGTCCTGCGCTCCGCGGCCTGCGCCTTCGCGGCCGGCGTCGCCTTCGCCGTGATCGCCGATCCCTCGCTCTGGCGCGCGCCGGCCTCCTTCGCGCTCGAGATGTTCCGCCACCGCTGGGAGACGGCGCGCCTCCAGCGGCTCGTGTTCTTCGGCGGCGAGTTCCAGAGCGCGGGCGACCTGCTCTGCGGCGCCCTGCGCGGCCTCTTCTGGCCCGCCGAGGGCCGCCCCCTCGGCGCGGCGACCGCGGTCCTGGCCTGCGCCGGCGCGGCGCGCTTGCCGCGGCGCCTGGCCTCGGCGCCGCCGGCCGCGCGCGTCGCCGTCCTGCACGGCGCGGCCTGGACGCTCGCGACGCTCGCGGCCTTCCGCGTGGACTGGCCGCGCTACCTGCTCACGCTCCTGCCTTTCGCCGCGCTGCTCGCCGCGCTCGGCGCGGAGGAGCTCGCGTCGCTCCGGCCCGGCGCGCGCGCGCGCCTCGCGGCGGCCTCCGCGGCGGCGGCCGCGCTGCTGATCCTGCCCGCGCGCCGGCGCACCCCGCTGGCCTACTGGGTCGAGCACCCCGAGGAGTTCGAGCGCCGCATCGACGTCCAGGTCCGCTACCTGAACGAGCGCTACCCCGCCGACCGCGCGACGATCACGAGCGGCGAGGAGAAGTCGCGCGCGTTCATCCGCCAGTTCCGACGCGGGGCGTCTTGACAAGAGGCGCCGGGCCGGCCATCCTATGGCTATGGCGCCGCTCGGAGGCGACGTCCCGTCGGACAAGCTCGCCCGCCTGGCCGCGCGGCTGAAGACCGCGCGCCAGCTAAAGCTCGTGTCGCACCTGCCCTCGGCCTCGGGCGACCGCGTCAGCTTCGCGGTCCTCGGCGACGTCGAGCCCTGCCGCTTCTGGACGCTGCGCAAGCTCTTCAATCAGGAGGGCGTCTTCGCCGACCAGATGCAGGCGATCCAGAACGAGCCGGTGAACTTCATCGTCCAGCTCGGGGACATGGTCGAGAAGGGCGAGCCGCGGCGCTACGAGAACTTTCTGCGCCTGCACGCGCGCGTCTGGCGCGGCGGCAAGCCGTACCTGACCGTGATCGGCAACCACGACCGCTCGCGCCCGAACGGGAAGTCGCACTCGACGATGTACCGCTCGCTGTTCGGCCGCGCGAACTACGCGTTCGACCACGCGGGCGTCCGCTTCGTCGTCGTCGACTCGAGCGCGAAGCGCGTGAGCGCCGCCCAGCTGCGCTGGCTCGACAAGGTCCTCCACACCGACAAGCGCAAGATCGTCTTCACGCACATGCCGCCGGTCCTGCTCGGCCTCTGGGGCGGCGTCGGCAAGGTCCACGAGCTCGGCGGCTTCGTCGGCGGGTCGAAGGAGTTCGCGGAGATCGTCTCGCGCCGCGGCGTCAGCCGCGTCTACATGGGGCACGTCCACGCGTTCGGCGTCCAGGACCACGGCGGCGTGCGCTACGTGCTGACCGGCGGCGGCGGCTCGGCGCTGTTCCCGTCGGGCAACTCCGACCGCTTCCACCACTTCCTGACGGTCGAGGTCACGCCGCACGGGATCCGCGACCGCGTGCACGCGCGCGACGGCCGCGTCTTCCACATCCCGGCGGCTCCGGTGATCCTCGAGACCCACGAGCGCGCGCACTCGTGGTCCGACTACGCGGTCTTCTACGGGCGACGCCTCGCGCGCGCCCTCGGCGTCTAGCCCAGGGAGATCGCCGGGCCGCGCCGGATCCAGCCCGCGGCCCTCCGCGCGGCGGGATCGTCGACGAGCAGGACGTCGCTGTCGAGGTCGACGAAGCGGAAGAAGCCGGTCCCGAGCGCGAGCGCGACGGAGGCGGTCAGGCCGCGCGCGGTCTCGGCCATGCAGCCGATCATCAGCGGCGCGCCGGCGGCGCGCGCGGCGGCGGCGATTTCGAGGCCGCGGGACAGGCCGGACTTGGCGAGCTTCACGTTGATCGCGGTCGCGGCGCGAAGCGACAGCGCGCGGACGGCCTGCTCGGGAGTCGCGACGGACTCGTCGGCGGCGACGGGCACGGACGCGCGGCGCGCGACGAAGGCCATGCCCGCGAGGTCGTCCTTGCGCACGGGCTGCTCGAGCAGGTCGACCTTCGCGCCTTCCTTCAATACGGCCTCGAGCAAGACGAGCGCGCCGCGCGGCGTCAGGCCCTGGTTGCCGTCGAGGATCAGCCGCGCGCGCGGCGCGCCGCGGCGGACCGCGCGCACGCGCGCGAGGTCGCCCTCGAGGCTTCCCCCCACCTTGATCTTCAGGACCCTGAAGCCGTCGCGCGCGGCCTCGGCCGCCGCCTCGCGCGTCAGCGCCGGGTCGTCCCAGGCGGAGATCGTGAGGTCGGTCTCGAGCGTCCGCGCGGCGCCGCCGAACCACGAGGCGAGCGGAACGCCCGACTCGGCGGCCAGCGCGGAGACGAGGGCGGACTCGAAAGCGGCGGCGGCGGGCGGCAGCCGGGGGCAGTCCCGCCAAGCGGCGTCGGCCAGCGCGCGCCAGTCCCGCGCGTCGCGGCCGACGGCGCGGCGCGAGAGGCGCTCGAGCGCGCGGCGCAGGGCCGCGGGCGTGAGGTGCTTCATCGCCAGCGAGGTCGAGGCCTCGCCGTAGCCCTCCGCGCCGCCGGCGAGGCGCAGGGTCAGGCCGACGTTCACCGTTCTCGCGCGCGCGCCGAGCGCGGTGACGAACGGCCGCCGCAAAGCCGTCTCGATCGTCTCGACGCGGACCGCGCGAATCGTCGTCGCCTTCACGATCCTTGCACTTTACAATAAATCAGCTATAATCCCGGCGATGCGAAGCTTCCTCTTCGCTGGGCTGGCGGTCCTCGGCGCGACCGCCGCCGGCGCGCAGTCGACGGCCACCCTGCGCGGCATCGACGTGTACCGCTCCTCCACCTTCAGCGCGGACGAGGCGCGCCGCATCTTCGGCGACCGCCTCGTCGAGTACGTGCACTGGCGCAACGAGCACCTGCCGGGGCTGGACGCGAAGGCCGAGAAGCTCCGCCAGCAGATGCAGGCCGAGGTCCTGCGCCGGCCCGGCATCGTCTTCGCGGAGCTCAACTTCGCCGAGTTCTTCACGTCGGTCGACCACGCGATGTACGCCGTCTTCGACGTCGTCGACGAGGCCGACTCGGCGCGCCTCTCCTTCAAGCCCCTCCCGCACGGCGTGCACGCGGACCCCGACGGCCTGCTGGCGGCCTGGCGCCGCTACATGACCGTCGGCGAGACCCTCTCCCAGCGCGGCGAGATGTCCTTCGAGCGGCCGAACTGCCCGGGCTTTTACTGCCTGTGGTCGGGCACCGCCGACATCGATTCTCTGCAGCAGCGCTTCAAGGAGGGAGCGGCCAAGCACTTCGACGATCTGCACCGCATCCTCGCGGCCGACAAGGACGGCGAGCGGCGGACGGAGGCGCTGTTCGTGCTCAGCTACGCGGAATCGGGGCGGGCCGTCCTCGGCTACTGCCAGGAGGGGCTCAGCGATTCCGACGCGCGGGTGCGCGGCGCGGCGCTGCAGATCCTGGCGGACATCGCCAATCATCATCCCGAGCTCCCGATCGCGCTCGGCCACGTCCTGCCCTGCCTCGACGATCCGTCGGCGGCCGTCCGCGGCAAGGCGATGGGTCTGCTCGTCCCGCTCGCCGCGAAAGAGGCCTATCGCGAGGTGATGCTGAGCTCGGCCCCGCGCCTGGTGGACTTGCTGAAGATGCACCAGCCCGAAAGCAACACGCTGGCCTACACTTTGCTCGGGATCCTCTCGCGCAAGGACTACGACCGCAACGACTACGCGGCCTGGGAGAAGTGGGCTAAAAAAGTCGGCCCCTGACCGCTCCCGAGCGGACGTCGCCGCGGCCCGTCGCCCGAATTACTGCTGTTCCGCCGCGTGGGACCGGATCTCCCGCTCCATGTCGTCGCCGAGATCCTCCATCTGCTTGATCTGAGCCGCGATCACGCTGTCGATGTGGTAGGGCTTCGCGGGCGTGAGCATCTTCGGCTTCGAGGCGGGCGGAGGAGGCAGCGCGGCGGCCGGCGCGGCCGGCGGCGTCGGCGTCGCGGGAGCGACGGCGGCGGGAGCCGCCGGAGTCGGGGGAACGGCTTCGGCGTTGGCGGGCGGAGCGGCGGGCGCCGCCGGAGCGTCGGGCGGGGTCGAGGGAGAGACCGGCCCCGCGGGGGCCGCGGCCGCGGGCGCGACCGAGGCGACCAGCGCCGGCGCGTCCGCGCCGAGCCAGCGGCGCACCACCGACGAGCGGATCGAGAAGTTCACGCTGGTGATCGTGAGGCCGTCCGCGGCCTTGCGCGCCATCGAGGTGTTCACGCCGATCAGCGAGCCCGAGGCGTTGATCAGCGGCCCGCCCGAGTTGCCTCGGTTGATGCTCGCGTCGGTCTGGAACGCGTCCTTGCCGTCGACGCCGCCGAGGTTCGCGATCACCGTGCTGACGACGCCCTGCGTCAGCGTCCACAGGCCGCCCTGCTCCGGGTGGCCGATCGCGACCACGGGATCGCCGGGCGAGACCGTCGAGTCGTCGCCGATCGGCATCAGCGGCGCGCGCGGCTTGCTCTGGAGGTCCAGCAGGGCGAGGTCCAGCGCGCGGTCGTAGCGCTCCACCGTCGCGGTGATCGGGTCGACGAGGTCGCGCTTCGGGTCGCCGGTCACGTTGGCCGGCTTCAAGTAGACGTGCACCGACGGGAACGGCTGGCCGGTGGCGTCGTCGATGACGACGTGCGCGTTCGTGAGCACGCGCCCCTGGCCGTCGATCACGCTGCCGGTGCCGAGCTCGCCCTTGCCCGACGGGTTCGAGCAGAGGATGAGCACCACGGCGGGCCCGTCCTTTCTGTAGATGTCCTTCGCCGAGAGGTCGTCGGCTCTGACGGGCGCGGCGGCGACGGCGCAGGCGGCGAGGACGGCGAGCGAGATCTTCTTCATCGGTCTTCCTCCGAGATCGTCTGTCCCCTTCAGGAATCGAACCTGAATCGCCTGCTTAGAAGGCAGGAGCTCTATCCATTGAGCTAAGGGGACGTCCAATGGATTACGGGACGATTTCCATTCTACTACGGAATCATAGCGGACTTACAGCGGGTCCGGCACGTCATTTCGGTCACGCCGGGGCGAGACCCGGAGGTGGAACGTTTGATGCAATACTATGGGCATGGAACCCGCTCCCCTGAAGCAGATCGTCGATCTCTCGAAGAAGTGCGCCGTCGTCACGGGCGGCGCGATGGGCATCGGCTACGGCATCGCTTACCGCCTCGCCGAGGCCGGAGCCGGCGTCGTCGTCGCCGACGTCAACGAGCCCGCGGCCCGGGAGGCGGCCGCCCGCCTCGCGGCCAAGGGCTGGAGGGCGGTCCCCGCGAAGGCCGACGTCTCCCGGAAGGCGGACGTCGAGAGGCTGATCGCGGCCGCGGTCGAGGCCTACGGCGGCCTGGACGTCCTCGTCAACAACGCCGGCATCTACCCCAACGTCCCGGTCATGAAGCTCTCCGAGGCCGACTTCGAGCGCGTGCTGGCGGTCAACCTCAAGGGCGTCTTCCTGTGCACCCAGGCGGCCGCCGCGCGCATGATCGCGCAGGGGCGCGGGGGCCGGATCATCAACGTCGCCTCGGTGGACGCGCTGCATCCGTCGATGGTGGGCCTGGCCGCCTACGACGCCTCCAAGCACGGGGTCTGGGGCTTCACGAAGAACGTCGCGCTCGAGCTCGCCCCGCACAAGATCTGGGTCAACGCGATCGCTCCCGGCGGCATCGCCACGCCCGGCACCGGGGCCGGCGCGGTCCCCAACAAGGAGATGGAGGCGATGATCGCGCCGTTCCTGGCGAAGATCCCCATGAAGCGCATGGGCGAGCCCGACGAGATCGGCAAGGTCGCGCTCTTCCTCGCCTCGGACCTCTCCAGCTACATGACCGGGGCTCAGGTCGTCGTCGACGGCGGCGTGCTCCTGGGCTAAAGCCGCCCGGCGCGCGCCGCGCGTCACCACGCGGCGGGCTTGTAGTCCTTGAAGAACTTGCCGAAGGCGTGCGCGCCGGTGTTGAGGCCGACGAAGAGCGGGTCGAGGACGCGCGCGGCGCCGTCGACGACGTCGAGCGGGGGCGCGAAGTCGTGCACGGCCTGCTTGCGCAGGGAGTGCACGAGCGGGTCCTCGTCGGTGACCCAGCCGGTGTCGACCGCGTTCATCCAGAGGCCGTCCTGCGCGTAGTCGCGCGCGGAGGTCAAGGTCATCATGTTGAGCGCGGACTTGGCCATGTTCGTGTGCGGGTGCTTGTCGGTCTTCGTGCCGCGCGAGAAAATCCCCTCCATCGCGGTCACGTTGACCACGTGGACCTCGCGCGTGCCCGCGCGCAGCATGAGCGGCTTGAGCTTGGAGGCCAAGACGAACGGCGCGACGGCGTTGATCAAAGTCACTTCGAGCAGTTCCGCGGTCGGAACGTCGGCGAGCGTCATCCGCCACGTGTTCATGGTGCGCAAATCGACCTGCTGCAGGTCCGCGTCGAGACGGCCTTCCGGAAACATCTCGCGGCCCGAGATCTTATCGTCGTAAGTCATCCGCACTTGCGAGAGCCGCGCGGATTCCCTGATGCCGACGCCGAGCGCGCTGCCGTCCCAGGACGTCAGCGCGCGCTGGTCGGCTTCGGGCGCGTGGTCCTGGCGGTCGAGCGCGGAGCGCACCTCGTAGTGGCCGGCGAGCACGGATTTCTCCGCGTCGGAGAGTCCCGACCAGGGCAGAGCCTCGCGCTCGAGCAGGTGCGCGTAGAACCCGACCGGGCGGCGCACGGTCTGCGCCGCGTTGTTGATCAGCGCGTCCAGGCGCGCCTCGGTCGAGCACAGGTAGCGCGCGAAGATTTCGACAGAGGGCGAGTGTCGCAGGTCGAGGCCGTGAACCCGGAGGCGGCTCCCCCAATCCTTGAAATCCTCCTCGGACGCGAAGCGCGCGGCGGCGTCGTGGGGAAAGCGCGTCGACACGATCGTGCGCGCGCCCGCGCGCAGGAGCTTGAGCGCGGCCTGGTAGCCGATCTTGAGCCGCGCGCCGGTGATGTACGCGGTGCGTCCGCTGAGGTCGGCGGTCTGGAAGCGCTTGCGGTAGTTGAACTCCGCGCACTCCGGACACATGTCGTCGTAAAAATGATGAAGGCGCGTGTAGCCGGCCTTGCACACGTAGCAGGCCTGGGACTTCGACAGCTCGCGAGCCGGCGCGTCGGGAGCGGGCAAAGCGGGCGCGGGTGCTGCGAACACGGCCGCCGCGCGCGCGGTGCGGATGCCGGTGGCGGCGCGCAGCTCGCGGTCGCCTTCCTTCGCGACGCGGCGGCGCTCCTTGCGCATGGACTTGGCGATCTTCTTGAGCTCGAACTTCTCGGGCCGCGACAGGCGTCCGGCCGCCTTGATCAGGCGCAGGCGCGCGTCCTCGTCGACGCGGGCCCACAGGCTCGGATCGACGAGGAAGGCCTCGAGCAGCGAGACGGCGCGGCGGACGTCGTCGGTGGAGGGCTTTTCGGGCGCGGCCGGGGCCGCGTCGGTGCGGACGAGGGGGTTCACTCCCTCTATTGTATCACGCGGCGGCGTCGACGACGACGGTGCCGGCGATCTTGTCGTGCAGGCAGCGCCGGTCCTCGCGGAAGATGAAGAGGCTGTCCGCGATGAAGTACAGCGGGATCAGGTTCAGCAGGCCGTTGAGCAGGCCGCGCATGAGCACGTTGGTCACGAAGCCGCCGTTCTCCATCGTGTCCTTGCGCACGATCTTGATCTCCAGCCAGATCTTGCCGAGCGTCTGGCCGCGCTGGGTCAGGAGCACGAGCTGGGCGATCGCGAGCGCGAAGCCGGCCACCGCGAACACCAGAAGGACGGGATCGGGAAGAGTGTCTTCCAGGTTCGCCAGCCCGAGCGGGACGGCGAGCAGGATCGCGTCGATGAGCGCCGCCGCGAATCTTTTGCCGCGAGTCGCCAGTTCCATGTTTATCCTCCCCTCGGCCGCAAGTATAGCAGGTTCCGCGCGCCCGGCCAGGGGGGCGCGCTACGACGCGAGCTCGGAGCCCTTGGTCTCCGGGAACGTCCACACCCAGGCCGCGGTGAACAGCGCGAACAACAGCGCGAGCTGGAGGCCGCGCGCGACGCCCGCCCCGGCGACGAGCGCGCCCATGACGGCTTGAGTGACGAACTGAAAGCCGCGGGCCAGGTTGTAGACCGCGCCCATCGCGGTGTTGCGCACGGAGGTCGGGAACAGCTCGGCGAGCAAGGCGCCGAAGCCGGCGGTGCAGCCGGAGCCGAGGCCGACGGCGCCGAGCGCGGGCCAGAACAGCTCCGGGCGCGCGAGGAGCTGCTCGCCGTGCGAGGTCATCGCCCACAGTCCGGCCGCGGTCACGAGCGAGTACAGGCAGAACGTCGGGCGGCGGCCGAAGCGGTCGGCGAGCGCGCCGAAGATCAGCATGCCGACGAACTGTCCCCCCTGAGCGACGAGGATGAACTTGAGCCTCACGTCGGAGAACGCGGCCGGGACGGCGCGGCCGTCGGCCTGCGCGTTCGTCACGAGCTCGGCGAAGTATTCCGGAAGCCAGACGTAGGTGAGCCAGTACGTGCCGAGCTTCGACGCGCCGAGCGCCCAGGCCCGCGCCGCGCGGCCGCGATGATCGCGCCAGACCTCGCGGTACGGCTCCCAGAACGGACGCGCGGGTGCTTGGCGCTGGAGCCACAGCGGCGACTCGGCCACGTGCCGCCGCACGAGCAGGACCAGGAAGGCGGGCACGGCCGAGACGAGGAAAACCGCCCGCCAGCCGATGCGCGGACAGATCCAGAGGCCCATGACCACGGCGAGCGCCACGCCGAGCGGTTCCCCCGCTTGAAGGAGCGCGGAAGCGCGGCCGCGTTTTTCCTTCGGGTAGATCTCCGCCATCAGCGCGTGGCCGGTGGCCCACTCGCCGCCGACGCCCAGTCCCGTCAGCGCGCGGAAGAGGACGAGGCTCGCGAAGCCCCAAGACAGGCCGCACAGTCCCGTGACCAACGAATAAAGGAGGATGGTCCAAGTCATCACGGCCTTGCGGCCGTACTTGTCGGCGAGGCCGCCGAAGACGATGCCGCCGAGACCCGAGGTTCCGAGAGCCACGCCGACGATCCAGCCTTTATTGCGCGCGGCGTCCGCGCCCCAGCTCCAATCCTTCGCGATCGCGGAGGCCAGGTACGCGAACAGCATGAGGTCGTAGAAGTCGAAGAGCCAGCCGGCCAGGCAGATCAGGTAGGTGCGGCGGCGGTCGGCGTCGGAAACCTCCGCGCTCACGCTTTATCGGCGATGGGCGGGTGGTGGATGAACTGCAGGACGTTGCCGTCCGGGTCCGCGCAGTAGAAGGAGCGCGCGCCGTCGCGGTGCGTCTTCGGCTCCTTGAGGATGCGCGCGTTCTTGGCTTTCAGGTGCGAGTACCACTCGTCCACGTCGCCGGGCGTCTTCAGTCCGATGCCGAAATGGTCCAGGCGGGTCTCGCCGAGCGGCTTTCCGGCCTTGTGCAGGGCCAGGTTGTCCTGGCCGTTCATGGTCAGGTAGAGATTGTCCGGGTCCGGGCGCCACTCGACCTGGTAGCCGAGGGCGCCGCAATAAAACTCCTCGGCCTTCTTCAGGTCGGCGACGAAGAGCGCGACGTGGCGGATGCCGAGCGTCGCCGGCGGCCGCTTCCTAACGGCGTGCGGAGGCGGCACTTCCTCGCCGGATGGCTCGGTCGGCTTCCTCAAGGCCTCAGGAAGAGGTACAGGCTCTGCAGGAAGTCCGAGAGGTCCGCGTTGACGAGGGTCAGCCCGACGTCCTTGCCGCCGAGCGTCCCGGTCAGCCGGCCGCTGGCCGCGTCGAGCGTCAGCCCGACCGGCGCGCCGTTGGCCGTGCTCTTGCTGCGGTCGACCGTCCCGTCGGGCAGGCTGAAGGCGAGGTGCAGCTTCTGGCCGTTCGCGGTGCCGTCCACGGTCCCGGCCTGCCAGTCGATCGTGTACGCGACGGTCTGTCCGTTGGCCGCGCCCGCGTAGACGATCTTCTCGGGCGTCCAGTCGAAGGTCAGGTCCACGGTCTGGCCGTTCGAGGCGCCCTTGAGGGTGCCGGCGTCGTTGTCGATGGTCACCGAGACCGAGCGGCCCTGCAGTCCGCCCGTGACGGTCCAGGCGCGCCGGTCCAAAGTGAGCGAGACGGGCAGTCCGTCGAAGCCGCCGCTGATGGTGGCCGTGGGCGGGCGTCCGGCCGCGCGGGCGAGCGCGGGGAGCGCGGCGCAGAGAGCGAGGGCGAGCACGAGGGGTCGGCGCATGGTCATCCTCCGGTGACGTCGTTTTTGATTATACCATGACCCGCCGTCGGGAATGGTATAATCGTTTTCGCATGCTCGAGACCATGACCGCGCCCGGCCTGCGCAAGCGCTACGTCCCCGACGTCTTCTCCTATCGCCGCCGCAAGACCCGCGTCGTCATGGTGGGCAAGGTCGGCGTCGGCGGCGACAATCCCGTCCGCCTGCAGTCGATGACGACGACGGACACGCTCGACCCCGAGGCGACGTTCCGCCAGTCGGTGCGCATGATCGAGGCCGGCTGCGAGCTCGTGCGCATCACCGCCCCGACCGTCGAGGACGCGCGCGCGATCGGCAAGATCAAGGAGATGCTGGTGAAGGCGGGACACGGCGACGTGCCGCTCGTGGCCGACATCCATTTCAATCCCGCGGCCGCGGCCGAGGCCGCCGAGTTCTGCGAGAAGGTCCGCATCAATCCCGGGAATTTCGTCGACACCAAGCGCTTCGCGGTCAAGGAGTACACCGACGCGGCCTACGCCGCCGAGATCGAGCGCATCGAGGAGCGCTTCGCGCCGCTCGTGGCCAAGCTCAAGCGCCTCAAGCGCGCCTGCCGCATCGGCACCAACCACGGCTCGCTGTCCGACCGCATCATGAACCGCTACGGCGACAGCGCGCTGGGCATGGTGGAGAGCGCGCTGGAGTTCGCCCGCATCGCCGAGAAGCACGACTACCGCGAGCTGATCTTCTCGATGAAGGCCTCGAACCCCAAGGTCATGATCGCGGCCTACCGACTGCTCGTCGCGCGCATGAACGAGCTCGGCATGGACTACCCCCTCCACCTCGGCGTGACCGAGGCCGGCGACGGCGAGGACGGCCGCATCAAGTCCGCGATCGGCATCGGCTCGCTCTTGGAGGACGGCCTCGGCGACACCATACGAGTGTCCTTGACCGAGGACCCGGAGTTCGAGATCCCCGTCTGCCGCGAGCTCGTCAAGCCTTTCGCGGACCGCGCGCCGCAGGAAGCGCGTCCCGAGGCGCACAAGGAGAAGTTCCATTGCGCGGACTTCTACTCGTACGCGCGCCGCAAGTCCGACCACTTCGACGTCGGCCCGATCATGGTCGGCGGCCACCAGCTCGTGCGCGCGTTCCTGCGCGCTCCGGCGCCGATGACGGCCGGGGAGCTTCTGACCGCGTACGAAGCTCAGCTGAAAAAAGCGCAAGGCGCCGATCCCGAGATCGTCGAGTTCGACGTGAAGGACGAGAGGTCCCTCGCGCGGTTCAAATCGATCCGCGAGGAGCTGCGCAGCGCGACGTCCCGCCTGGCCTTCTTGGCCCGCGTCGAGGGCCCGATCTCTCTCGCTTTGAAGGCCGCTGAGATCGCGCACGTCGTCTGTTGGGCGACGCCCATCGAAGGCGACTATGCGGCCTACCTGAAGACGCTGAAGGAAAAAAATATCGCGAACCTCGTCGAGGCCGAGAACGCCGAGACGGCGAAGAAGCTCGAGGCGGCTTCGCGGTATAAAAATATCCACACGATCGTCTCCCTGCGGGGCGACGACGCTTCGAAGGTCCTGCAGGAATACCGTCTTCTGGCCGCCTACGGCGCGTCATCTCCGATCCTGATCCGTTCCCCGCGGGAAAAAACGACGGACGAACAGATACTCCGATCGGCGACGCTGATCGGAGGACTTCTCTGCGACGGCGTCGGCGACGCGGTGCTGATCGACGCCGAGCTCCCGTTCGCGCGGAACGTCGAGCTGCTCTACAACGTGCTCCAAGGCGCAGGGGTGCGCATCACGAAGACCGAGTTCGTCTCCTGCCCGTCCTGCGGTCGCACGCTCTTCGATCTCCAGACCACGACCGAGCGCATCAAGAAGCGCACCGGCCACCTCAAGGGCGTCAAGATCGCGATCATGGGCTGCATCGTCAACGGCCCCGGCGAGATGGCCGACGCGGACTTCGGCTACGTCGGCGGCGCGCCCGACGCGATCAACCTGTACGTGGGCAAGGACTGCGTGCAGAAGGGCATCCCGTTCGCGAAGGCGGACGACGCGCTCGTCGAGCTCATCAAGAAGCACGGGAAGTGGGTTGACCCGTAAGGGCGTCCCCCTCCTCGCCCTCGCCGCCCTCGCCGCCCTCTGCGCCTGCTCGCCCGCCTACGTCGCGCGCTCCGCGGCGGGCCACGCGGGCCTGATTTCCCGCCAGCGCTCGATCGAGAAGACCGCCGCCGACCCTGCCACGCCGCCCGAACTCAAGCGCAAGCTCCAGCTCGCGCTCGACGTGCAGCGCTTCGCGTTCGAGAAGCTCGCGCTGAAGCGCTCGCACGCCTACAAGACCTGGACGCCGGTGCCGGGCGACGCGGTGACCTGGCTGGTCTCGGCCTCGGCGCGCACGCGCCTGGAGCCGCACTTATTTTGGTTCCCGATCGCCGGCTCGTTCCCGTATAAGGGCCATTTCCGCAAGGACCTGGCGAAAGCCGAGGCCGCGGAGTTGGAGTCCGAAGGCTACGACGCGGCGGTGGCGGGCGCGTCCGCTTACAGCACGCCGCGGTGGATCCCCAACCCGCTCCCCGAGACCCTGCTGCGCGACTCCGACGGCGGGCTCGCCGAGACCTTGATCCACGAGCTCATGCACGGCACGGTCTTCTTCAAGAATCAGACCGACTTCGACGAGGCCGTCGCGGTCTGGGCCGGAGCGCGCGGCGCCGAGCGGTTTCTGACCGAGCGCTACGGCGCCGATTCGCCGCAGATGAAGGAGTGGCGGGACGAGAAGGAGCGCGAGCAGAAAAACGACGCGCTCTATGAGGAACTGCGCGCGCGCCTGCAGGCGCTGTACGACGGGCCCGGCTCCGACGCCGACAAGCTCGCCCAGCGCAAGGCCGTTTTCGATTGGGGCCTCGCCGAGGCCAAGGCGCGCGGCCTGCGCGTCCCCCCTTACATGAACAACGCCGTCGTGCTCGCCCACGCGCTCTACGCGCCGGACCTGGCGCCGTTCGACGCGCTGTTCGCGGCGCGCGGCCGCGACTGGGCGGCGACGATCGCCGCGCTCAAGGCGCTCGACCGCAAGGACCCGTCCGGCGCGCTGCGCGCCGCCGCGGCGAAATGAGGAAGGACGCCGCGCGAGCCGTGCCGCTCGGAGCGTGGGGCCTCCTCGCGCTGACGCTCGGGCTCTTCCACGCCGCGACTTTCCGCGCGTTCCCGATGGTCGATATGGACGAGGCGATGGAGGCGAACCACGCCTACAACGTCCTCGCGCGCGGCGAGAACGTCTACTCGCTGTACGAGGATCTGTTCCCGAAGCCGTTCACGTTCATGCAGCACGGCCTGCCGAACGTTCTGCGGCCGTTCTTCAACGCGGGTCTCGCCTGTGCGTTTCGTCTCGGCGGAGTCAATCCGTGGTCGGGGCGCGCGTACTCCTTGCTGTGCGCGCTGGCGGCCTTGGTCTTGTTGACGCTGCTCGCGCGGCGCTGGACGGGCTCGGACCGCGCGGCCTGGCTGTTCGCGGCCCTGGTCGGCTTCGACATGGTCTTCGTCTTCAGCGCGCACGAGATCCGGCCCGAGGCCATGCTCCTGCTCGTCTCGACTTTGGTCTTCGCCGGCTTCGACTGGGCCGAGACCCGCCCGGCGGCGCTGATCGGCGTCGGCTTTCTCGCCGCGATCGCGCCCGGAGTCCACACCAACGGCGGAGCCGTCGCGCTCGCCGCGGTCGCCGTCCTGCTCCTGCGCGCGCCGCGCGCCTGGCCGCACTTCTTCCTCGGCGCCGCGCTCGGGACCAGCGCGTACCTGTCCTTCGTCCATCCCGAGCATTTCCTGCCGAGCTGGGTCGTCTTCAACGGCTTCTTCTCGTACTATCCGCCCGTTCACTTCTGGGGCGCGAACGCGGCCGGCATGCTCGCCGCGGAGACCGCGCGCTACCTGGCCCCCGTCTTCCTCGGCTACATCCCGATCGGGGCCGTCCTCGCCTGGACCCTGCGCCTGAAGTGGGCGGCGATGACGGGGCTGTGGATCGTCGCGCTCAAGCTGTTCGGAAAGGACCGCCGCGTCCTCTCGCTCGCGGCCTGGCTCGGCGTGCACGCGGCGTACTACGCGCTGCTCGTCTCGAACAAGAACCCGAACTACGCCTCGGTGTTCGAGCCCTACGGCCTCCTGCTCGCCGTCCTGGTCCTGGAGCGCGTTTGGCGCGAGCGCCTCGCGGGCGAGCCCGCGGCGAAAGTCGCGGGAGCCGGGCTCGCGGGCCTGGCCCTGCTCGGGCTCGGCGCGTACTTCCTCGCGGGGCTCTGGATCGCCCTGCTCCTGCTCCCGCCCGCCCTGAAGCCCGCGCGCCGCCGCGAGGAGCTGCTCCTGCCGTTCCTCGCGGCCCTGATCCCCGTCTTCTGCCTGCGCGTGTTCGAGCCCGGCGTCTTCGACGCGCTCGTCGGCGGCGGCCTCGGACGCCTCGCGGGGCCGCTGGGCGCGCTCGCCGCCGCCGGCGCGGCGGGAAGCGCTTGGCTGATCTTTCGCGTCCGGCCGAGCGGGCGTCTCGACGCGGCGGCGGGCTGGGCCGCGGCCGCGCTGGCCTTCGGGCTCGCCGCGGGAACGGCGGCCGACGCGGCCCACGTCCTGCGCGACGCCCGGCGCACGGTGGACTACGACTCGATCGCCGCGCGCGCGCGCGCGCTGGTGCCCGAGGGCGCGCGCGTGATCGGACCCCAGCTGATGTGGTTCGCGTTCCAAGACCGGCCCTACCGCGACTTCGACGGCCTGTCCTACGCGAAGTGGCTCACCGGCGACGGGGACGTCACCGCCTACGCGCGCGCCTGGCGCCCCGACTACCTCATCACCGACTGCCGCTTCCCCGACATCTTCCTCAAACGCCGCACGCTCGCGCAGACGCTGAACGTTCCGCTGACGAAGGTCGGCGCGATCGACGACGGGCGGCAGTACTGCCACCCGCTCACCGTTTATCGCTTCTCCTGGCCGCGAAAGTAACGGCGATCAACCACAGAGACACAGAGGACACGGAGAACGGATCGAGAGCAACGAAAACGTTTCTCTCTTTTCTCCGTGTCTCTGTGTCTTTGTGTCTCTGTGGTTAAATTTTTTCCGTTCTAGTACTTGACCGAGCAGCCGTAGGGCGTGGAGACCGTCTTCGCCACCGGCTGTCCGGCCAGAGCCGCGTCGAGGGCGGCGGACACGTAGTTGTGCGCGCTCTTGATGTCCGACCAGTCGGTGCTCGGCAGGTCGTCGATCGCGCCCATGTAGATCACGTTGCCCTTCGGGTCGATCACGAACATGTGCGGCGTGGTCCTGGCTTGATAGAGACGCGCGACGTCCTGCTTCTCGTCGATGAGGATCCGCGCGCTCATGCCGAGCTTGCCGCGCGTCTTGGCGGCCGCCGCGGGCGTGAGGCGTCCCTGCTTGCCCTCGGCCGAGCTCGCGATCGAGTACCAGACCACGCCCTTGCCCGTGTAGGTCTTCTGCAGGGACTGCATGTTCTTCGTGCCGTAGTGGCGCTTGACGAACGGGCAGCCGGGGTTGAACCACTCGAGCACGACGTACTTCCCTTTCGCGTCGGACAGCGAGTGCTTGGCTCCGTCGTCGCCGGTCAGCGTGAAGTCCGGCGCGGCGGTCCCCGGCGCGACGGCGCGGGGCGCGGGCGGCGCGTCGGCGGCGCGCGCGGCGGCGGCGAGGGCGAACGTCACGGCGAGCAGCAGGTGTCTCACGGGGTTTTTCCTCCTTCGGTCTTTTGCTCGGGGCCGGCGCCGAGCGCGTCGAGGACGAGGCGCTCGGTCAGCAGCTCGGGCAGGAGCACGGCGGGTCCGCCGCGCGGATGCACGACGTAGAGCGGGACGCCGTCGCGTCCGTAGCGCGACAGCTCGCCGGCGATGCGCGCGTCGCGCGCGGTCCAGTCGGCGCGGAACGCCGCGGCGTCGGGCCGCGCGAGCGCGGCGCGGACCTCGGCCGTCGCGAGCGCGGTGCGCTCGTTGACCTGGCAGGTCAGGCACCACGCGGCGGTGAAGTCGACCAGCACGGTGCGTCCCTCGGCGCGCGCCGACGCGACGGCTTCGGGCGACCAGCTCCGCCACAGCGCGTCGGGGCTCGCGGCGGGCGAGGCGAGGCGCCAGAGGACCCAGACGAGCCAGGCGGCGGTCGCGAACATCGGAACGGAGAAGACCTGCTTGATCCGCACCATCCATTTGCCGGGGCGCGGCAGGCGCTTGAGCAGGGCCGGCCAGGAGGTCAGCAGGGCGTAGGGCGCGGCGGCGCCGGCGCCGAGCGAGCCGAAGATCGCGAGCGCCTCGGGAGCGGGGCGCGTGAGCGCCCAGCCCAGCGCCGCGCCCATGAACGGCGCCGTGCACGGCGCGGCCGCGATCATCGCGAAGACGCCGGAGAAGAACGAGCCGGCCAGCCCCTCGCGCGCGGAGAGCCCCGCGCCGGTCCCCACGATGCTCGTGCCGAACTCGAAGACGCCGAGCAGGTTGAGGCCCGCGGCCGCGAACAGCGCCGCGAGCGCCGCGACGAGCCACGGCGACTGCAGCGGGAAGCCCCAGCCGAGCGCGGCGCCGGCGGAGCGGGCGACGAGGAGCGCGGCGGCGAGGAGCTCGCAGCTCAGGATCACGCCGAGCGCGTAGGCGGCCGCGTGGCGCCGCGCGACCGCCGGGCTCTGGCCGCCGCGCGCGAGCAGGCCCAGCGCCTTGACCGCGAGCACCGGGAACACGCACGGCATCAGGTTCAGCAGGAGCCCCCCCGCGAAGGCGAGGAGCAGGAAGCGCGCCGCCGCGCCGCCGGCGCGCACGGGCACGTCGATCTCCACGGGCGCGCGGCCCGGGCGCAGGAGCACGCCGGCCGCGCGCGCGGGTGAGCCGACGCCGGCCGCCGAGGAGAGCAGGAGCTCCGTCTCGGCCGGGCCCACCGAGACCGGGGAGCGCGCGTTCTCGAACACGCCGGGCTCCTCCGGGAAGAACTCGGCGAGCGGGACGCGTCCGCGCAGGCGCAGGCGCACGCGCGCGCCGTCCCAGAGCGCGCCTTCGGCCGCCTCGGAGTCCGGAAGCGGGACTTGGGCGCGGGCCGCGTCGATCGCGGCCGTGCCCGCCTCGTCGGGGCGCGAGTCGGCGGCGACGCGCGCGAGGAGGGAGACGCGCGCGCGGCCCGGCACGCAGACGTCGCGGCACTCGAGCCAGTCCGCCGTCGCCGTCAGCCGCGCGCTCTCGCCGGCGCGCGCGTCCGACGGCGCGGTGAGGCGCAGGGGCAGGAGGACCTCGCCGTCGTAGCCGAAGTCCGTGAGCGGCGGGGTCTCGATGCGGCGCGGAGCCGGCCAGGCGAAGGGCTCCGCGCTCCAGCCCGGCGGCAGGGACCACGCGAGCCTCGGCGCGAGCCCGGCGTCGCCGGGATTCTTCCAGTAGACGTGCCAGCCGCCGCGCATCTTGAGGCGCAGGCCCGCGTCGAAGACCTCGCCGGGGCGCACGGCCGCGCGCGACGAGACCAGCGAGGCGTCGACCATCCCGGCGCGCGCGGGCGCGGCGCCGAGGGCCAGGGCCAGGGCGAGCGAGGCCTTCACCCGTCCATGATAGCGCATCAGAAATAGTACTGCGCGGTCAGCACGCTCAGGTTCGGCATGCGCCCGAACTCCGTGACGCGCCCGCCGCCGAAGCGCTGGACCGAGGCCGACAGGTACAGGTTGTTGAGCGCGTTCCAGGTCAGCGACGGCGCGGCGAAGGTCGAGCCGTCGTCGGCGTTGACGATCGCGACCGCCGAGAGCTTGAGGAGCGGGTGCAGGTCCTTCGAGTACGTGACGCCGAAGTAGTTCTGCGAGACGGTGACCTCGTTGCCGAGCAGGATGGGGCCGAAGCTGTACTGCGCGGGATTCGTGACGCCGTTGCCCGCGTGGAAGTACTCGACGACGAAGGCCGTGTCGCGCAGGTACCGCCAGCGCGAATCGGCGGGCACGGTGTAGTCGTAGCCGAGGCCGGCCTTCCAGTACGGCGTGCGGACCTGGGGCGAGAACCAGGCCGCCTCGCCGTGCAGAGTCCCCTCCAGGACCGTGCCCGCGAAGTCTCCTCCGGCCATGACGGACGCGGTCGAGACGGCGGTCTTGCCCCCCATCAGCGACCAGTCCCAGCCCGACGCGTTGCCGTGCAGTCGGCCGAGCATCGCGTGCTGGGGCCAGGTGTCGTTCGGGGCCCACACGTACTCGGCCTGGCCGAGCGCGCCGAGGCCCGCGCGCGCGTAGAGCGCGTCGACGCCGCGCCGCTCCTCGGGCTCGACGCTCGTCGGCTGGTACGGGTTCAGCACGTCGGTCGGGTTCCAGATCTTCCCCGTGCCCCAGGCGATGCGCTGGCGTCCGGCGCGCACGACGCCCTCCTCTCCCTTCACGCCCACCCAGGCGCGGTAGGCGCCGATGCCGTAGCCGTTGAGCGTGCCGGTCGAGATCGTGCGCTGCATCGTCAGCCACGGCGAGACGGGGTTGTAGCCGTAGACCTTGAACTCCTCGGTGCGGAAGAACGAGCCGGCCGCGAGCTGGTTGTCGAAGTCGGCGTGGCCCTGGAAGATCGACGCGTTGGCGTCGACGGTCAGGCGCAGGCGCGTCGTGTTCAGGTTGTACGGCCGGTAGTCGAGCGGGTCGTGGCTGTACTGCCAGAAGTCCTTCAGGTAGCCGGAGAACTCCAGCTGCGCGCGCGCGGGGCCGGCGAGCGCCGCGAGCGCGAGGAGGCTAGCGAGCGCGGACTTCTTCACCGTGCAGTGTGCCGTCCAGGAGGTGGACGACGCGCCGCGCGCGGGCGAGGACGGCGGGGTCGTGGCTCGAGAACAGGAACGTGACGCCGTGCTCTTGATTGAGCTGCTCCATGAGGTCGAGCAGGGCCGCGCCGGTCTTCGAGTCCAGGTTGGCGGTCGGCTCGTCGGCGAGCACGAGCGCGGGCCGGTGCACGATGGCGCGCGCGACGGCGACGCGCTGCTGCTGGCCGCCGGAGAGCAGGTCGGGACGGCGGTGCGCCATGGTCTCCAGGCCGACGTGCTTGAGGGCCTCGAGCGCGGACGCGCGCCGCTCCTCGTGGCCGACGCCGCGCAGGACGAGCGGGTACTCGACGTTCTCGACGGCGGTCAGCACGGGGATCAGGTTGTAGGCCTGGAACACGAAGCCGAGCGCGCCGAGACGGAAGTCGGCGAGGACGTCCGCGTCCAGGTGCGCGACGGCGCGGCCGTCGTAGACGATCTCCCCCTTCGTGGGGCGGTCGAGCGTGCCGATCAGGTTCAGCAGGGTCGACTTGCCCGAGCCCGAGGGGCCGGCCAGCGCGGTGAACTCGCCGCGCCGGACGACGAGGTCCACGCCGCGCACGGCGGCGACCTTGGCTCCGCCCGGATAGATCTTCTCGACGCCGCGGATCTCGACGAGCGGATGCTCGACGCGCGCGTGCGGTGCGGAGGCGGGCGCGTGGGCGGGCTTAGACATGGCGCAGGGCCTCGGCCGGCTTCAGGCGCCCCGCGCGCAGGGCCGGGGGCAAGGTCGCGAGCAGGGTCACGACGAAGACCGTCGCGCACGCGAACGAGTGCATGGACCACGACGGGCGCAGGAAGATGACGGACGGGAAGGGCAGGAAGTACTTGAAGGCCTCGCCGACGGGGAGCCTGAGCCCGTAGCGGCCGAAGTGCCCGATCAGCGCGGTGCCGAGCGCCAAGCCGAAGGCGGTTCCGACGGAGCCGAGCAGGGCCGACTCGACCACGAGCAGGCGCACGATCCAGCGCGGGCGCGCGCCGATGGCCATCAGCACGCCGAACTCGCGCACGCGCTCGAACAGGCTCATGAGCTGGGTGTTGAGGATGCCGAGCGCGACGATCGCGAACACGACGCCGAGCACGATCGTCAGCAGCCCGTCCTGGAACGCCTGGATGCCGATGATCTCCTTGTCGATCGAGCGCCAGCTGAGCGCGCCGACGTCGCCGGGGCCCAGCTTCGCGTCGAGGTCGGCGGCGACGGCCGCGGCCTGGTCGATGTCCTTGAGCTTCGCGGCCAGCTGATTGACCTGCCCCGGGCGGCCGAGCAGCTCCTGCATGGCCGAGAGCGGGATCCACACCATCTGGCCGTCGAAGGACTCGGAGCCCGTCTCGTGGATGCCGACGACGCGGAACACCTCCGCGCCCATCGAGCCGTCGGCGGCCTGGGCCATCAGCACGACCTTCTCGCCGAGGCGCACGTCCAGGCGGTTGGCGATCTTGCGGCCCATGACCACGCCCTTCGTCTTCCCGTCGAGGTAGACCCCCTCCTTTATATACGTCGACATGTTGGTGAGGAGGCGCTCCTTGTCCGGCTCGACCGCGCAGATCAGGGCGCCGAGGGACATCTTCGGCGCGGAGACCAGGCCGGTGAGCTGGATGCGGCGGCCCCAGACGAGGATGCGCGGGTCGTTCTCCAGCAGCTTCGCCGCGGGCTCGGGGTTCGTCATGAACTTGTCGGGGAACTTCGGCTCGTCGATGTCGCGGCGCTGGATGCGCACGTGGCCGGTGAAGGAGCCCGTCGCCTTCTCGATGAGCTGGTACTGGAGCGAGCGCATCATGCTCTGGCCGAACATGATCGCGGCCAGGCCGAAGCCCATCGCCGCGACGTTGATCAGCGAGCGGCGCCGGTTGCGCCACACGTTGCGCCAGGCGAGCATGAGCATCAGCCGCCCCCGACCTTCTGCAGGCGCTGATAGCTGAAGAAGTCGTCCGCCAGCGGCACGTCGAACTGGAGGTCCTTGTACTGCAGGATCGTCTTCTGCCCCTTCTTCGAGGGCACGCACTCGAGCCGCGCGGGGACGCGCCGCCCGCCGAGCATCTTCACGTCGGAGAGCGTGATCGTGCGGATCAGCTCGCCGCGCTCCGAGTAGTCCTCCTCCAAGAGCGGGACGACGGCCTGGTCCGAGTCGTAGAGCGCGACGTCGGTGATCACCTTGCCCCAGACCACCGGCGCGTCGGGCTTGGGCAGGGCCTCGATGTGATAGACGGTGCGCTCCGTCTCGCGCTTGGTCGACAGGAGCTTGTGCGTGTAGTCCTTCACGATCGAGTCGGCCTTGACGATGTCCTCGTAGGTGAAGTCCGAGCCCTGCCAGGCCGAGTGCATCATCGTCGGCGGGATCTTGATCACGCGCTCGACCTTCGGCATCCACAGCCACATCTCGTTGACGCGCCGCAAAGTGGTCTCGCCCTTCTCCTTGGCCGGCGCGCGGATCACGATGAACGCGTAGGTCCGCTCCTTGTTCCAGCCCTCGATCTCGAGCGTGCGGCTCCACTCGGGCGTCTGGATCGTCATCGAGAGCTTGCCGTGGCTGGAGTCGCCGCGCAGGGCCTTGTTCGCGCGGTCGACGAGCTCCTTCACGTCCACGTCCGCCGCGCGCGCGGACGCCGCGGCGAGCAGGAGCAGGGCGGCCAGGGCGTTCCTCACGTCCGCATTCTATAATATAGACTGAGATGAACCGCATGCGGACCGCGCTCTCGCTCCTGCTCGCGCTCTCGTCCGCCCCTCCGGTCCGCGCCCAGGACGTCGACGACGCGTCGCGCCGCGAATACTACTACGAGGCCGTCACCGAGCCGTTCTACGCGAAGGACGGCTCCTCGGGCCTCTACGTCCCGCGCCGGAAGTACGCGGAATACGCCGCGCCTTTCGCCGTCGTCAAATCGAGCGGCACGCTGAGGGTCTTCGTCGTCGGGGGCTCGATCACGGCCTACGCGACCCGGTGGCCGAAGCCCGTCGCGTACGCCGCGGGGCTGCTCGGCTTGCGCTTCGACGATCTCGCCGCGGACCTCGCCGCGGCTCTGGGCCGGCCCGTCGAATTGATCAACTGCGGGATGCCGGGCTACGACAGCTACCGCGAGGCGCTCGTCGTCGACGAGGTCCTCGGCTACTCGCCGGACCTGATCCTCCTCTTCTCCGGGCACAACGAGGGCATCGCGTCGCCCCCGGCCGCGGCCGTCATGCTCAAGCTGCAGGCGTTCCTCCGGCGCTCGCGCGGCTATCGGGACCTGCAGAGCCGGCTGCAGGCCGTTCTCGGCCGGGAGCAGGCTCCCGCGGAGAGCGCCGCGGCCCGGGACGCCGCGTTCGAGAGGAACGTTCGAGACATGCTCGATGAGGCGAAGGCGCGCGGCGTGCGCGTCGGCGTCGTCGCGCCGCCGCTGAACTACCGGGACGCCCCGACCGACGACGCGGCGCCCATGCGTGATCCGGCCTTCCTCCGGGGCTGGCTCGCCTATCTCCGGCGAGACGACGCCGCCGCCGTCCGCGCCTGGAGCGCGGCCCTCGGCGCGGGCCCCGCGCGGCCCGATGCGGAGCGCTCCCTGACCGAGTTCTACCTCGCGCGCGCGCTGGAGGGGGGCCAAGGCCGGCAGGCCGAGGCCGACGTTCGTTATGAGGACGCGATGGCGGACGACGCGGACGCCGTCGGGCGCTGCTCGACGCGGTGCCAGCGGATTCTGCGCCGGGCGGCCGCGGCCGGAGGGGCCGCGCTCGTCGATCTGGACGGCGCGTTCAAGCGCGCCGCCGCGCCGCTCCTGCCCGGCCTGGAGCGCTTCGACGACGCGGTCCACTGGCAGTCCACGGAGGACGCGCTGGCGTCCCGCGAGATCGTCGCGGCCGTTTTTCCCGCGCGCGCGGACCGGGCGCCGTCCGCCGTCCGCAGCTTCGGACGGGACCGCGCCCTGCGGACCGCGCGCTACGCCGTCGACTTGATGACCCGCTCCCACGGACGCCTCTCCTGGCGCGCGGTCGTTTATCTCCAGGCGGTGTACCGCCGCCATCCGGACTGGCTCGCTTCGCCGGCTCTGTTCGGCCGGCGCGTGCTCAAGAAGCCGCGCCTGCCGTTCGAGAGCGGGAGCGGCGCGGATCCGGCGCTTCTGTCGTGGCTGATCGGAGAGGTCCTGCTGCGCGACGGCAGGAGCGCCCAGGCGATTCGGATGTTCGACGGAGCGCTGAGCGCCGACTCCTCCCTCCCGGCGATCCTTCTCAGCCGCGCGACCGCCCAGCTCCTCGCCGGCGACGCGGACGGCGCCGCTCGGAGCTTGGACGAGGCCGCGCGCAAAGGATTCGCCCCCGAGGCTTCCGCGCTGAGAAGCGCTGCGGCCCGCTAGAGGGCGCTCTCCCCGGCCGCGGTTTTTTCCTAGAATCCGCGGGAACCCGATCGGGCGTCCGGTGTCCTAGACGCCCAGCCGCGGCGACGCAACGGAGGAAACGCCCATGACGCGCACGTCTCTCGCCCTCGTCTCGATCCTCGCCCTGCTCCCGCGGCCGGCCGCCGCCTTCTGCGGCTTCTACGTCGGCGAGGCCGACGCGAAGCTGTTCAACAAGGCCTCCCAGGTCGTGCTCGTGCGCGACGGCGACCGCACCGCGATCAGCATGGCCAACGACTACCGCGGCGAGCTCACGAAGTTCGCGCTGGTCGTCCCCGTGCCGGTGGTCCTCAAGCGCGACCAGATCGCCGTCGGCGACCGCGCGCTGTTCGACCATCTCGACGCCTACTCCGCTCCGCGCCTGGTCGAGTACAGCGACGAGAATCCGTGCGAGCCGCGCCCCGTCTACCCGATGGCGGCGGTGGCGTCCGTGCGCGGCGGGATGATGGAGGATAAGAAAGGAGAGTCGGCCGAAAAGGCTCTCGGCGTCAAGATCGAGGCGAAGTACACGGTCGGCGAGTACGACATCCTGATCCTGAGCGCGACCCAGTCCGACGGGCTCGAGACCTGGCTGCGCCAGAACGGCTATCACATCCCGGCCGGGGCCAGCGCGGCGCTCGCGCCGTACATCAAGCAGAAGCTCAAGTTCTTCGTGGCCAAGGTCAATCTGAAGGAGCAGCTCAAGACCGGCTCCGCCAACCTGAGGCCGATCCAGTTCGCCTACGAGGACGCGCGCTACATGCTGCCGATCCGGCTGGGCATGATCAACGCCGACGGGCCCCAGGACCTCATCGTCTACGCGCTCACGCGCAAAGGACGCGTCGAGACCGCGAACTACCGCAACATCAAGCTCCCCTCCGACGCCGAGGTTCCGGAGTACGTCGCCAAAGTCTTCCCGGATTTCTACAAGGCCATGTTCGCCAAGTCGGTCGCCGACGCGGATCGCACGGCCGTCTTCACCGAGTACTCCTGGGACATGGGCTGGTGCGATCCCTGCGCGGCCCAGCCGCTGTCCAACGACGAGCTGCGCAAGCTCGGCGTCTGGTGGCTGGACGAAGGGCAAAACCCGTCGGGCGGCCGCTGGGGAGGCGGCGGCGTTCCCGTGCGCGTCACGCGCCTGCACGTGCGCTACGACGCCGAGCACTTTCCCGAGGACCTGGTCTTCCAGCAGACCGCGGACACGGCCAACTTCCAGGGCCGCTTCGTGATGCGCCATCCCTGGCGCGGCGCCATGTCCTGCGCGGGCGCCGACGATTATCGCCGCACGACGCGCGAGCGCCAGTCGCGCGAGGCCGAGACCTTGGCGAAGCTCACCGGCTGGGACTTGAAAGACGTCCGCTCCAAGATCGACTGGATCGGCGGCTCGTCCGAGGACGGAGACAAGACATGGTACAAGAACATCTTCCATTGATCGGGCCGCGCGACCCGCGCGTCTTTCAGCTTCTCTTCCTGGGCTCGCTGCTGGCCGCGGGCCTGGCGTGGCGCGGGCTCTGCGTGACGCCTGCGCAGATCGCGCTCACGTTCGCGGCGGCGCTGCTGACGCAGGCTCTGTTCCTGCGCGCGCTGGGGCTCGGGGATGTCGGCTACCAGAGCGCGCTCATCAGCGCCTTGAGCGTGAGCCTGCTGCTGCGCTCGGACACGCTCTGGGTCCATCCGCTGTCGGCCGCGGTCGCCATGGCGGGCAAGTTCCTCCTGCGCGCGCGCGGCAAGCACCTCTTCAATCCCGCCAACCTCGGCGTCGTCTTCGGCCTCCTCGCGACGGGCCACGCCTGGTGCTCGCCCGCGCAGTGGGGCCACGACGTCATGCTGGCGGCCTGGATCGTCCTGCTCGGCGCGACCGTCGTCCGGCGCGCGGAGCGCTCGGACGTGAGCTGGGCCTTCCTCGCGTTCTACGCGGCGCTCGCGTTCCTGCGCGTGGCCTACCTCGGCCAGCGCCCGGCCGTGTTCTGGCATCAATTCGAGAACGGCTCCTTGCTCCTCTTCTCCTTCTTCATGATCTCGGACCCGCGCACCATCCCCGACTCGCGCGCGGGCCGCGTGGCGCTGGCGGCCCTGGCCGCCCTGCTGGCGTTCGGCTGGCAGTTCGCGTTCTACCGGCAGAACGGACTGTTCTACGCGCTCTTCCTGCTCACGCCGCTGACGGCTCTCTTCGACGCGTGGAAGCCTGCGCCGCGGCACGCCTGGGATCGCTCCGCGCCGCTTCCGGCCGCGGCGCGCTGACCTTCAGCCGGGAAGCGTCTCGAAGCCGGCCTGCCCGAAATGCCGGTCCGTCGCCACGGCGGCGCTGAGGCGCAGGCGGCGCATCACCGCGAATGACGCGCAGTCGGTGAACGACCAATTCTTGTCCCGGCGCTTCTTGAACATCTCCCAGGCGTCCTCGAAGTCCTCGGGCAGGAGCCGCACGAGCTCGACCACGCCGGGGTCGAGCAGCGCGTCGCCGAGCCTCGCCGCCGCGGCCGCGCCCAGCCGCGCGCGCGCGAGCGTGACCGTCTCGTCGAAGACGTAGTCGGTCGTGACGAGCCGCCCCTCCCACGCCTCGAGCGCCGCGCTCGCGGCCTTGTGCGCGGGATCGTCTCCGCGCGCGTACGCGTACCAGCCCGACGTGTCCACGAACACGCGCTTCACGCGCCGCCTCCGTAGAGCAGGCGATCGTGCTCCGCCGCGCTGGGCCCGCGGGGGTCGCGCCCGAGCGCCCGGATGTCCGACAGCCGCCGCGCCGCGCGCGCCTGCCCGCGCCCGAGCATGCGGTCCACGGCCTCGCGGATCAGCGCCGACACGCCGCGCCCCGTCCGGCGCGACAGCGCGGCGAGCGCGCGGTGCTGCTCGTCCTGGAGGAGGACCTGGGTCCGGTGCACGTCATAAGTATACATCATGATGTATATCTGTCAATGGCCGCCGAGAGTATACGCGGCTCCCCGCGAAAAAGTTCCTTGCCCGCGAATGTGTCGGTCGGGCCGCGCTAAACGGGAGCGAGCTGCGCGGCGACGGCGCGCCAGGCGGCGGCCTTGCGCGCCCACGGGATCGAGGCGTTGGCCGGGCTCGACGACGGGAGCGTCGCGAAGGCGACGCCGGCCGGGAACGTCCCGCCGCCGCGGCGATACGAGTCGGCGGCCTTGCGGCCGTTGAAGAACACCGCGCGCACGCGCGTGCGCGCGATCAAGGCGAGCACGGGGTTGTGCCGCTCGTCGCGGATGGACGAGTCGAGGCTGCCGCGCCGGCGCGCGGAGCCGACGACGTCCCAGAGGGCGGCGCCGCGCGCCTTGAGCCGCGACAGCCGCCGCGCGTACGGGAGCGCGCGCAGGTTCTCCCCCAGCGCCGCGCCGAGCAATTCCCAGAATTTATTTTGCGGGTGGCCGTAGTACTGACCGAGCCGCAGCGACGCCTCGCCGGGCAAGGAGCCGAGGATCAGGATGCGCGGCCGCGGGCCGACGACGGGCGGGAAGGAGCGCTTACGCGCCGTCATCGAGGGCGTCGCAGAGGAATTTCCGCCCGAGCTCGGTCATCCGCTTTAGGATGTCCGGGTCGTTCCCGGCGTAGCGCTGGGCGGCGATGCATCCGGCGGCGCAGGCCTGCACGGCCCGCTCGATCTCGTCGGCGGTTGACGGCTGCTTCTTGAAGTAGCAGTGCGAGTAGACCGGGGGCGTGTCCTTGCCGCCGTTGGACATGTCCATCATGTCGGCGGCGTGGTCCAAAGGGGCGCAGCAGCGCAGGCACTGGCCCTTCTTGACGTAAAACGGACCTTCCGCGTTCTCCGGCTCCCGTTCGAATTTCATGGCTTGCTGCCTCCGCGATGCGGCTTCAAACGCCAAAGACGATGCACGCCCGTCAGGCCCTTGAGCGCGCTCTCGAACGGCTCGGCCGGCGGCGCGCGCCGCGCCAGGACCTCGGCGACGGCGGGATCGTCGCGCAGGACGTCGGTGATCACGACGTCGCCGCCCGCGCTCTCGTTCTGCGCGCGCGCGGCGACGTTGGCGGTGGTGCCGAAGTAGTCGAGGACGCCGTCGGCGTTGATCGCGATGGCCGCGCCCTCGTGGACGCCGATCTTGAGCACGACCGGCGGACGGGGCGCGAGCTTCGCGTCGAGCTCGGCGATGCGCTCCTGCATGTCGAGCGCCGCCTCCAGAGCGTCGGCGCCGGACGAGAAAACCGCCATCACCGCGTCGCCGATGGTCTTCACGACGGCGCCGCGGCGCGCGGCGATCAGCGCGGTCAGGTAGCCGAAGTGGTCGCGCACCACGCCGTAGGCGGGCGCGTCGCCGAGGCGCTCGTACATCGCCGTCGAGCCCTTCAGGTCCGTGAAGAGCAGGGCGAGCCGCTTGACGCCGATCTCGTGGCCGGGGGCGAGCACCTCGGTCGAGAACAGGTCGCGGAACTCCTGCAGCGCGGTGACGGCCGCGGCGGTGACGCCGGCCTCGCGCCAGCGCTCGGTCTCCACGCGCGCGAGGTCGGGCGCGGACGACGAGAGCCGCAGCTTCACGCGGCCGGGCCGGAACTCGAGGCAGGACTCGCAGGCGGCGAGGTCGATGTCGAGCTCGGCGGGACCGTCGGGCCGCGGGCGCAAGAGCGCGGCGCGCCGGCAGTTCAGCGCGCGCACGGTGTAGGAGCGCGCCTCGAGGTCCAGCTCGAGCACGCGCGGCGTCCCGGGCGCGAGCGGGATCTGCGCGACGGCGATCGGGCTGTGCGCCGGGCTGCCGACGCAGTACGTCGCCCGCGAGGCCGTCCGCACGTTCGGGTGGACGGTCACGCGCAGCTCGACGGAGTCGCAGAGGCCCGTCTCGTAGTCGAGGTCGCAGCCGGGGCAGCGCCCCTTCGCCGAGACGTCCTTCAACGACCCGACGGCGTGGCCGCCGCCGCAGTTCGGGCACACGGTCGTCCAGAGCAGGTCGACGAGGCCGGCCTTGACCGCGTGCAGGCACGCGCCCAGCACGCCCGTCCGCGGCAGGCCCCAGCGGTCGGCGAGCTCGAACGGCCGCATGTCGACGACCTCGTCGTCGGGCGACTCGCCGAGGTGCGCGATCAGCCGCGCGGCCGCGGCGGGGTCGGCGGGCGAGGCGCGCAGGCGCCCCGCCCGCGCGGCGAGCAGGGCCGCGTCGGACGGCGTCTTCGTCCGCGGCAGGCACGGGATCGGTCCCACGCGCGTCAGCGACGCGTCGATCCGCCCGATCAGCGCGGCCAGGTCGGCCACGTTCTTCGGGACCATGAAGCGCAAGGCGAGCGCGCCGAGCGCGTTCGCCGGCGTGAACGCCGCGTCCACGAGCGCGCGCGTGCCCGCTCCGTCGGGCTCGAGGCGGACGCCCCCCTCGAAGCGGGCGATCGGGCCGCGCTCGAAGACGCGGACCACGCGGTAGGAGCGCGGCGAGGCGAACTCGAAGGGGCTCTCGCGCCAGACCAGCGGCACGCCGTACGCGCGCGCGCGCACGCGGCGGTCGTGGCTTCCCGGGATGGGCTCCGGGCTCATCGCGGGAAGGCCGAGGGCCTTGTTGAGCCGGTCCGTGTTGGAGACCAGCGGCCAGAGCGCCTCCGGTGAGGACTTCAGCGTCAGGGCGCGCTCGGCGCGGATCTCGACCATGCCGGCTTATTGTGCGTTGTCGGCGCGCGCGCGTCAACCCGGCTTGGCCGGCGGGCGGGCGATTTGCTTTCATTGAGGAAGTGAAGCGTTACGCGTGCATCCACGGGCATTTCTACCAGCCCCCGCGCGACAATCCGTGGACCGGCGCCATCGAGCGCCAGCCGTCCGCGGGCCGCGACCACGACTGGAACGCGCGCGTCGCGCGCGAGTGCTACGTCCCCAACGGCGAGGCCCGCGTGCTCGACGGCTCCGGCCGCATCGTCGACCTGGTCGACAACTACGAGTGGATCTCGTTCAACTTCGGGCCCACGCTCCTCGCCTGGTTCGAGAAGGCCCACCCGCACGCCTACCCGCGCCTCCTCGAGGCCGACCGCCTGAGCGCCGCCCGCCTCGGCGGCCACGGCAACGCGATGGCGCAGGCGTTCCATCATACGATCCTCCCCCTCTCCCATCCGCGCGACCGGCGCACCGAGGTCCTCTGGGGCCTCGCCGACTTCGAGAAGCGCTTCGGCCGCAAGGCCGAGGGGATGTGGCTGCCCGAGTGCGCGGTCGACGACGCGACGCTCGGCGAGCTCGCCGAGGCCGGCGTGAAGTTCGCGATCCTGGAGCCGCACCAGGCCGAGGCCGTGCGGCCGCTCAAGGAAGGGCCGTGGACGCCGGCCGCGAAGGCGCTCAAGACCGGAGTCCCCTACCTGTGGCGCGGCGCGGGCGGCGCGAGCCTCGCTCTTTTCTTCTACGACGGCGGGCTCTCGCGCGCGGTCGCCTTCGAGCGCGCGATGTCCGACAGCCGCGCCTACGCCGCGCGCCTGGCCGGCGCCGTGCCCGCGGCCGCCGAGGACGGGCTCGTCCTCGTCGCCACCGACGGCGAGAGCTACGGCCACCACGACTCCTTCGCCGAGATGGGGCTCGCGCACCTCCTGCGCTACGCGCTCCCGGAGAAGGGCGTGGAGCCCGTCAACCTCGGCTGGTACCTCGAGAAGCACCCGCCGCTCCTGGAGGTCCGGCTCAAGGCCGGGGCGACCTCGTGGAGCTGCGCGCACGGCGTCGAGCGCTGGCGCGACGACTGCGGCTGCGGCGGCACGCCCGGCCGCCACCAGAAGTGGCGCCGGCCGCTGCGCCTGGCGCTCGAGCGCCTGCGCGGCGACCTCTCCGCGCTCTACGAGCACGAGGCGCGCGACCTGCTCGACGACCCCTGGGCCGCGCGCGACGCCTACATCGCGGTCGTCCTGGACCGCTCCGAGGCCTCGGTCACGGCCTTCCTCGAGAAGCACGCGCCGACCGCGGCGCGCGACGCCGCGCGCCGGATCAAGGCCCTCTCGCTGCTCGAGATGCAGCGCCACGCGCTGATGATGTTCACGAGCTGCGGCTGGTTCTTCGAGGAGATCTCCCGCCTCGAGCCGGTCCAGGTCCTCGAGTACGCGGCGCGCGCCCTCGAGCTCGCGCGCGGCTTCGGCGCGGACCTGGAGCCCGGCCTCGTCCGGGACCTCGCCGAGGCCTCGAGCAACGAGGCGGACTTCGGCGACGGCGCCGGGGTCTGGGAGAAGCTCGTGCGGCCGAACGTGCACACGCCCGACCACGTGGCCGCGCACTACGCGGTGTCTTTGCTCTTCCAGGACAAGCCGCCGGAGATCATCCAGGGCCGGCGCGCGTCGTGCACGCACCTCGCGCGCCGCACGTCGGACGGGGTCACGGTCGCCGCGGGCCGCGCGGAGTTCGTCGAGCCGGCGACGACCGAGCCGTGGAAGCGCAGCTTCTTCGCGGCGGTCCTGACCGGCCAGCGCGTGCAGTCCTTCGTCTGCTCGGGCGATCTCCCCCAGGACAAATTCGAGGCCCTGCTCGCCGACGCGGCGCAGGGGACCGAGTCCTGCCCCCTGCCTCCGGGCCGCCTCTTCCTCCTGCGCGACCTGCGCCCCGACGAGCGCGAGAAGGTCCTCGGCCTCGTGCTCTCGCGCCGCCTCACGCGCTGGGAGACCGTCGCGCGCGACGCCTTCGAGGAGACGCTCCCGCTCGTCGAGCAGTACCGCGGCCTCGGCCTGCCCCTGCCGCCGAGCCTCGGCGAGGAGGCGCGCTTGGCGCTCTCCCATCAGCTCGGCCACTGCGCCGAGCGCTTCGCCGCGGGCGAGGACGGCGCCCTCGAGGACTACCGCGCCGCGCTCGCGCGCGGGCGCGCGGCCGGCGTCGAGCTCCTCGTCGGTATCGTCGAGAGACCGTGGGAGCTCGGCGTCTCGCGCCTGCTCGACCGTCTCGAGAAGGACTTCGGCAACGGCGCGCTCGGCGCCCTGCGCGTGGCGGCCTCCTTGGCCGACGAGAGCGGCCTGTCCGACTGGCGGCAGGCCGCGCAGACGCGCTACTTCCAGCTCATGAAGTCCCGGCCCGCCTCCGAGCCGGCGCGCGAGACCGCCGCCGCCCTCGGAATCTCCGTCTAGCCGAGCGTCCCGTCGGTCGGAAGAGAAAAGATAAACCACGGAGACACAGAGACACGGAGAAAAAAGTCAACGACGTTTCTCTTCCGTTCTCTGTGTCTTTGTGTCTCTGTGGTTGAAATGTTGTTCGTCGGAGCGCCGGGACAGCGGCGCTAACGAGCCGGCAGGGCGCGCATCTCCTCGCGCGCGTAGTGGATCAAAGTGGGCGCGAGGATGGCGCCGGGCAGGCCCATCAGGGCCTCGCCGAGCAGCAGCCCGAGCAAGGTCAGCCAGGTCGGCGTGTCGATGCGTCGGCCGATCATCTGGCCGTTCAGGAAATACTGGCCCTTGTGAGAGACCACGAGGAAGACGAGCGCCGCGAGCGCGAGCGAGTCGGAGACGGTCAGCGCGGAGGCGAGGATCATCGTGTTGCTGATCACGTTGCCCGCGAACGGGATCATCCCGCACACGAAGGTCAGCAGCAGCAGGCTCGTGCGGAACGGCACGGCGAACGCGAACAGGAAGACCGCGGTGACCGCGGTGTTGATCGCGGCGATCACGAGCTGGGCGCCCATCACGCGCTCGAAGCAGGCGAAGAAGAGCGCGGCCCGGTCGCGGCACTCGCGTCCGACCGCCGCGTCGAGGTCGCGCGCCGCGGACTCCGGCCGCTTCGGGGCGACGAAGGCGAGGACCGCGACCGCGAGCGAGACGACGATCTGGAAGAAGCCGCGCGTGAGCAGGCCGCCCTCGGCCGTCAGCGCGCGCGCGTTCGCGCGCGCCTGGTCCAGGATGTAGGCCTTGAGCTCGCCCGCGTTCTCGATGGGCAGGGCCACGCCGACGCGGCCCGCGATCTCGTCCAGGCGCGGCAGGAGGCGGTCGAGCAGGACGGGCAGGCGCGCGACGCCGAGCCGCACGAACGCGACGAGGATCCCGGTCAGCAGCGCCGCGAGGACGACGAACAGCGCGAGCGCGCCGCCGCGCGCGAGCAGGCGTCCCGCGCCGGCCTCGCTCAAGAGCCGCTCGACCTGCGCGAGGATCATCCCCGCGAAGAGGCCGGCGATGAGCCCGGGTCCGAGCCCGCACTTGACGACGGCGAAGAACGCGACGGCCGCGATGAGGTACGAGGCGCCGCGGGCGAAAGGGGTGTCCTTGGTCATGAGCGCGCCGGCATCCTATCAAACGCGCCGCCCCTTGTGGGCGGGGCCCGGGAGGACTACAATAAGGAGGACCATGGACAGCTACATCCCGAAGCAGATCGCCGGCCGGCCTCTCGACTGGGTCAACGCGTCCTTCCTGATCCTCACGCCGCTGATCGCCGCGGTGGGGACGTCGTGGTACATCTGGCGCTTCGGCGTGACCTGGGTCGAGATCGCCAACTTCCTCGTGATGTTCGTGCTGACCAGCGTGGCGGTGACCGGCGGCTACCACCGCTACTACTCGCACCGCTCCTACGACTGCTCGAAGGCCGTCCAGCTCTTCTACCTCGTGTTCGGCGCCGCGGCGGTCGAGAACTCCCTCCTGAACTGGGCGAGCGACCACCGCTACCACCACCGCTACGTCGACCAGGACGAGGACCCGTACAACATCCTCAAGGGCGGCCTCTACGCGCACATGGGCTGGATTTTCTTCAAGGACACGCGCGACAAGAACCGCCGCTTCGAGAACGTGCCCGACCTGCTCAAGGACCCGCTCGTGGTCTGGCAGCACCGCTACTACCTGCCGCTGGTCGTCGGCTTCACCTTCGCGCTGCCCACCTTCATCGGCCTGCTCGCCGGGCGTCCGCTCGGCGGCCTGCTCTGGGGCGGCTTCCTGCGCTGCGTCGTCGTGCACCACACGACGTTCTTCATCAACTCGCTCGCCCACCTCTACGGACAGAAGACGTACGACCTCAAGGGCACCGCGCGCGACTCGTGGTGGCTGGCGCCGCTGACCTTCGGCGAGGGCTACCACAACTTCCACCACAAGTTCCAGGCCGACTACCGCAACGGGATCAAGTGGTGGCAGTTCGACTCGACGAAGTGGTGGATCAACTTCCTCGCCTGGACCGGGCAGGCCTCGAAGCTCAAGCGCGTGCCCGAGCCGCTGATCGTCAAGGCGCGCATCGAAGTCGAGAAGGCTCGCGTCGTGGAGTCGCTCGCGGCGGTCCACGCGCCGGAGCGGATGTGGCAGCTGATCTCCGCGCGGCTCGAGGCGGGCTCGCGGCGCCTGGAGCTCGCGCACGAGCGCTACCTGCTCGCGAAGGCCGAGTACGCGGCGCGCCGCGACGAGTGGACCGCCGACGTGCGGCGCCAGTGGAAGGAGAAGCTCGACTCCTATCAGGCCGAGTACGACGAGGCGATGGCCCGGTGGCGCGCGACGCTGCGCGCGATGAACCGCATCTCCCAGCCCTCGGCGCAGAGCCTGCTGACCTTGACCGCGGTCCTCGACGTGCTCAAGCACCGGCTCTTCTAAGGACTCATGGAAACCAAGGAAGCCGCGCCCTCCTTCGTCTACCGCTTCAAGCTCGAGGGCGAGACGCGCGAGTTCCGCCTCTTTCAGAATCCCGAGACCCACGCGATCGTCCCCCCGCGCTCGACCGACCTGCCGGAGTGGACGCGCCTCTCCTACAAGCAGTGCCGCAACTGCCCGCTGAAGGAGGCCGAGAGCCCGCGCTGCCCGGTCGCGGTCAACCTCGTGGAGATCATCGACGCCTTCAAAGACCGGCTCTCGTACGAGAAGGTCGAGGTCGAGATCGAGACCGGCGGCCGCCGCGTCGCCAAGGCCGTCCCGCTCGCGCAGGGCGTGCGCTCGCTCGTCGGGCTGGTGATGGCGGCCAGCGGCTGTCCGATCCTGGACCGCCTGAAGCCGCTCGTGCGCACGCACCAGCCGTTCGCGAACTGGGACGAGACCGCTTTCCGCGTGATCGGGTCCTACCTGCTCGCCCAGTACTTCATCGCCAAGCGCGGCGGCAAGCCCGACTGGGAGCTCGAGAAGCTCGTCGAGTTCTACGACGAGATCAAGCTCGTCAACAAGAGCTTCTGCGAGCGCCTGCGCTCGTTCTGCCTGCAGGACGCGCCGATCAACGCCGTCGTCGAGCTCGACAGCCTCGCCGACGTGGCCTCGATGATGATCCAGGGCGACAAGCTCGAGGGCCTGTCCCGGACCATGGCCGCCTACTTCGACGGCGTCGGCGCCAAGCCCGCGAGCTGATCGAGCCTAAAGAAACGGAGTTAACCACAGAGACACAAAGACACGAAGAACGAAAGAGAAACGTCGTTAAACTTTTTCTCCGTGTCTTCGTGTCTCTGTGGTTTATTCGTTCGCCGGCGGAGTTAAGCGCGAGTTGGGCGGGCGTTAGGGCCGCCTTCGGGCCGCGCGGGTATCCTGACCGCATGGAAACCACGACCCGCTCCACCCGCCTCGAAGCCTTGGTCCGGGCCCAGCTACGCTCCGCGGCGTCCGCCGCGGCCGAGCGCGGGACGACGCTCGACATGCAGGTCAGCGGTCCCTCCCAGCCGATCCGCGCCGACGCCGCGCGCGTGTGCGAGGCGGTCGCCTACGTCCTGCAGACCGCGGTGAGCCACTGCGCGGCCGGAGGGCGCGTCTCGATCCGGCTCGAGTTCGGCGCGTCGGAGGCGGCGCTCTCGGCCTCCCTCGACGGCGACGGGCTGGCCGACGAGTCGCGCTACGGCGTCCTCGACGAGCGCCTGTCGCCCGCGCGCGAGGTCTTCGAGGATCACGGGGGCACCCTGCGCCTGGTCGGGCGCGAGCTGATCGCCTCTCTCGCCTACGGCTCTTAGACTGCGCCTTCAAGCGCGAACGGCGAACGAATAAACCACAGAGACACAAAGACACAGAGAAAAAGTAACGACGTTTCTCTTCCGTTCTCTGTGCCTTTGTGTCTCTGTGGTTGCGCCGTTCCGTCGGGTCCGTTCCAGCCGCTCTTAGAGCTTATCCGACAACCTCAACATGACGGAACGTGATGATGGCGCAGACGAGGTGAAGAAGGCCGAGGTAGT
>Ga0209415_10001971_pt1 | contig 38907 bp, 33 predicted proteins | sample PeaSoiSIISIP2007_FD_187696 | JGI IMG/M metagenome (GOLD analysis project Ga0209415, IMG submission 187696) | Peat soil microbial communities from Weissenstadt, Germany - SII-SIP-2007 (SPAdes) (version 2) | ecosystem: Environmental > Terrestrial > Soil > Wetlands > Peat | place: Germany...
GCGCCAAGCTCCTATCCCAGCGCAGAGAATCACTATCCGATTCACCCCTCAAGAGATTTATTGAGTTCTGACCCTAGAAAGACGCCGTGTCAGACGTTGCTGACGGGTATCGTGGTGTGTCCGTTGATGATGGAGAGGAACTCACGCCGCGTGCTGGGATCGTGGCGGAAGCCGCCCAGCATGTGGCTTGTCACCATGGACACGCCGGGCTTGTGGACGCCGCGCGTGGTCATGCACTGATGCGCCGCTTCGATCACCACGCCCACGCCTCTGGGCTGCAGGACCTCGTTGAGCGTGTTCGCGATCTGCACGGTCATCTTCTCTTGGATCTGCAGACGGCGGGAGTAGACCTCCACCAGCCGCGCCAACTTGGAGATGCCGACCACTCGGCTCTTGGGTAGGTATGCCACATGGGCCTTGCCGATGATCGGCGCCATGTGGTGCTCGCAGTGAGATTCAAACCGGATGTCCTTCAGAACCACCATCTCGTCGTAGCCCTCGGTTTCCTCGAAGGTGCGCTGCAGCAGCTCGACGGGATCGGTCTCATAGCCCTGAAAGAATTCCTCGAACGACCGCACCACGCGGCCCGGCGTCGCGCGCAGGCCTTCGCGGGTGGGATCGTCGCCCGCCCATTCGATGAGCAGGCGGACCGCGGCCTCGGCCTCCGCGCGCGACGGGCGGCGCTGTGGCCGGGCGGTGCCGGCCTTGCGAAATGGAACGGGCTTCGACGCCATGACACGAAAACTCCTGCTGCGGAAGGGACGGCGCGCTGCGCGCCGACGTCTCAGTTGAGGCGAATCGCTTGGTGCGGGCTGTCGAGCGAGAAAGCCGGAATATCCACGGCGAAGCTCTCGCCGGCCTTTGTTTCCATCTCGTAGCTGCCGACCATGATCCCCGAAGGCGTCGGCAGCGGCGTGCCGCTCGTATACTCGAATGCCTCACCCGGTTTCAGGATCGGCTGCTCGCCCACCACCCCCGCGCCTTTCACCTCCTGCATGCGCCCGAGCGCGTCGGTGATCCGCCAATGACGGCGGCGCAGCTGCACGGTCTCCGCGCCGTGGTTTTCGATCCGCACGTGATAAGCCCAGACGTAGTGGTCCTCGGGCGGCGAGGACTGGTCCTCCAGGTAGAACGGCTTGACCACGACTTTGATCGAGCGCGTGGTCGCGGAGTACGCCGCGGCCGAGCCGCGCCCGGCGGCCGGCTTAGAAGGGGACACGGGTGCCAGCACCATCGGTCATCTCGGCATTTTGTATGAGATATGTGGTGCGTCAAGCCTTTAGGGGAAGCGCCGGCCAGCGCTATTCCGCCGGCGCTGGCTCCGCGCGAGGCGCGCGGGAGGCGCGGATCTTGCCGACCCTGAGCGCGGTGCCGATGGTGAGCGCGAGCGCGGTCGCCGAGAGGATGAACACCATCCGCGGCTCGCCTCGATCGAGGAACATGCCGAGCACCGGCGGCGTCACCGCGGCGCCGAGATCGAGACCGGAGTAGACAAAGCCGAAGACCTTGCCGGTAGCGCCGGGCGGCGTCGCCGCCCGCACCAGCATGTCGCGCGACGGTGTGGTGGTTCCCGAGGCGAAGCCCGCCAGCGCGACCGCCGCGATGACCGCTGGATCCGGCAGCCGGACGTAACCGACCAGCAGCATGACCGCGGCGGCGGCCAGCAGCCCGGCCGCCACGATCCCCTCGTGTCGCGCGGTGTGATCGGCGGCGATGCCGCCCAAGAGGACGCCGACAGAACTCGCCAGCAGGTAGGCGCTCAGCGCAGCCCCCGCGGTCGCCAGCGGAATCCCATAGAGCTGATTGAGCGCAGCCGGCATGAAGGTCTGGTTGCCGGTCAGCGACACCGACAACAGCACGAAATAACCGAAACACAGCAGGATCGGCGGCGACGCAAGCAGCGCGAGAGTGCCGGCGTTGAGGGTCTTTGTGGGAGCAACAGGCGCCGCGCTGCGCTGGACCGGCCCGGAAAGCAGCGCGCCACCTTGACTGGCGAGAAGGAGCACGATGCCGAACCCGACAACGCCGGTGACCGCCAACGCGCCGCGCCAGCCGATGAAGCTCGTGAGCGTGAGCACGGTCACGGGAGCCGCCGCCCAGCCGATGTTACCGGAGAGCGTGTGCACGCCATAGGCGCGCGCCATCCGAGCCTTGCTTACGGCGTGGCTGAGGATCGAGTAGTCGGCGGGGTGGAACACGCTGTTGCCGAGGCCTGCCAGCACCACGATCGGGATCGCGACCCAGAAGCTCGGGATCAGGCTCATGAGCGTGACGCTCGTGGCTCCGAGGGTGAGACCGGCGAGCAGCATCCGGCGCGCGCCGAACCGGTCGACCAGGAATCCAGATGGCGTCTGCGCCAGGCCGGAGGCCGCGAAGAAGCATGCGATCAACAGCCCCGCCTCGCCGAAGCCGATACCCAGCGCGTCCGTGATGAACGGAAACAGTGGCGGCAGCACGAGCTGATAGAAATGGCTGCAGCCGTGGCCCGCGGCCACGAGGGCGATGACCTTGATGTCGCGCCGAGTGCTGCTTGCGGTGATATCCGTCATGTCGGCAGGTCGAGGGGGCGAGGAGGCGCCGACATCATGGTCCCTGCGACTCCACGAGTCCATATAGGGCGGGGCCGGCCAGCCATGCGTGCCGGCTCGCATGAAGGCGGTAGCCTAATCCGCCTCCTGCGGGCTCGCCGCGAGGGCGAGGGAGCGGCGGCGCCAGGCTTTGAGCTCGATCAGCTTCCATGCAAGGAGCGCCGGCACGGCCAGTAGGATCTCCCGGGCACGTTTCAGCAGCGAGAGCGCCAGTCCGATCTCAGGGCCAAGGCCGAAGATCGCACCCAGCGCAACGTAGCCGCCTTCCTGCACGCCGAGCGCGGCGGGCACCGCGAAGGCCGCGCTCCGCAAGGCAAAAGCGAGGCTCTCCAAGATCACTACCTCGCGCAGTCCGAGCGGCGCGTCGAGGAGCCAGAGCGCGAGCCAGGCCTCGCCCGCGCCGGCGATCCAGCCCAGGCAATGCCAGAGGAAACCGACAAGCAGCGCGCGCGGGCGGCGATAGATCGCCTGCACTTCGCCGTGCAGCCCGACTAGCTCGGGGAGCCGCGCCCACGGGGCATGGGCCGCGAGACGATGCGGCAGGCGCTCCAGCCAACGGAAGATCCCGCTGCGCTGCGCCAATAGGAAGGCGAGGGCGGTGAGCGCCGCCAAGCCCAAGCCGATAACCGACCAGAGCGCCAGCGCGTCGTTCCGCCCGTCCAGCACCAGGAGCGCGAGGCCGAGCGCCGTGAAGGCGAGCTGGCTCAGGAATTCGAGCGTGAGGTCGACGACCGTGGCGGCGCCGGCCGTGCCGGTGCCGACACCGTGCAGCGTCATCACCCGGATCGCCAGTAACTCGCCGCCGATCGGGATGAGCTCGCTTACGCTCGAGCGCAAGAACCGCGCCCAGATCATCAGGAGCCTCGACCGCCGCGGCGCGGGCTCGAGCACCGCGCGCCAGGCCAAGCCGCAGAGCGCAATCGGTAGCGCGTTGAAGAGCGTGATGCCCAGCATCCCCGCAACGCCCGTCGCGAGCACCGCGTCGGCCACGGAGCCGGCACCCGCCCACAGGACCAGGGCTGCGCTGAGCGCCAAACCCGCAAGGAGTGCGACGAGGGTACCCAGCCTCACGATCGCGCTCCCGACAGCCCGCTCTCTTCCAGCGCGGATTCCGCCGAGGCTACGGCCGGTGGGTTCGCGAGTTCCTGGAACGTCGTCAGCGTGGCTCCGGAGGCTTCGACGGCGGCTCTCACCGAGGGATCGACGAGCGCCGCCAGCTCCGCTTCCGGCCGATAGGCGTCCGGCAAGGCGTCGATCTCGCCCCAGCGTCGGGTCGCCGGGTGGACATAGAGCTCGGTGACGCCGTCCGGCAGCGCCGCCAGAAGCGCGCGCATCCGCGCGGAGTCGATGTGCCCGCTGTCCGCCAGGCCCAGGATCGTGTCGTTGAACCGGATGTCGGCGCGCGCAAGCCGCCGCTTCATCGCCGGCGCGCGGTCGCGCAGGGGAAACGCGGCGAGCCAGTCTCGCATACGCTGGCTGGCACCCGCGTGCTGCCGCACCGCGGCGGGCTCGTCGGGCACGCGGATGGCTGCGATGCCGAACTCGGGCGCGAGCCGAATCAGGATTGCCTGCACTGTCGGATGCAGATGAAAATGATGGTGACCATCCACATGATCGAGGCGGAGCCGCGTCCTGCGGAACGCCGTCAGCTGGGCGCGGATCTCCGCCTCCGCTTGCGACTGCGCGCGGCTGCTGAGGAAGATTCGCGCGCCCAAGCGAAAGGGATCGCGCGAGAACCGACCGTCGGCTGCGACCAGATCCGGAATCTGCTCGGGTGGCAGCGCCGGCTGTCCGTCGACCAGAACCATGTGCAACCCGACGCCGAGACGCGGCAGGCGCCGTGCGCGCTCGATCGCGTCCGCCGCGGCGGGCGCGGTCACCATCAGGCTCGCCGAGGTGAGGATGCCGTTGAGATGGCCGAGCTCGACCGCCTCGTTCACGGGAACGGCCAGCCCAAAATCATCGGCGGTGACGATCAGTCGCTTCGGCACTACTCCTCGCATCCGGCTCGAGTGATGACCGCGAGCGCGCAGACGGAGGCGCCGCAGACATCTCCAATGCGCTTCAAGGGTGGAACTCGGCAACGCGTGCGCCGCGCGGGCGTCGCTGCTTGCCAATTGAACGGGCGGGCACTCCTCCCCGCCGCACTCTCTCACGCGGGCTGCGGCTTGCAAAGACTCTGGGTGTTTCTAGACACCCGCGGCATAGCGTCCTCAATTGAATTAACTGTCAGTTTCTGACGCAGATGTTAATATTCGGGAGGCCAGCGACAGGTGTAGGCAAATATCCGCCGGCCACTCTTGCGACAATCAGCGATGGCAGAGTTCATGCGCAAAGTGCTTGTGGTGGAAGATGACCGAGAGACCGCCGGTCAGATGGCGGCGTGCCTTGCGGAGAGCGGGTATGCCGTTGATCTCGCGGTCGACGGCAACGAGGCGCTCGAGCGTGGCCGCAGCGGCGACTATGCGGTGATCACGGTCGATCGCCTGCTGCCGGGACTTGATGGCCTGGAGGTCGTGCAACGGTTGAGGACGACGGGCGTCACCACGCCGGCGCTGATCATCAGCGCGCTCGGCGAGGTCGACGATCGCGTGCGCGGGTTGCGCGCGGGCGGCGACGATTATCTCGTCAAGCCGTTTGCGCTCGCGGAAATGCTGGCGCGGGTCGACGCGCTGGCTCGGCGCAGCGGCACCGTCGTCAAGGAGACGGTGCTCCGGGTCGCGGATCTCGAGATGGACCTGCTCGCGCGGCGCGTACGCCGCGGCGGCGTGGATCTGGAGCTGCTGCCGCGCGAGTTCCAGCTGCTCGAGTACTTCATGCGGAACGAAGGCCGCGTGGTGTCCCGAGCGATGCTGCTGGCCAACGTCTGGGACGTGCATTTCGATCCCATGACCAACATCGTCGATGTCTATGTCGGCCGGCTGCGCCGGAAGGTCGATGCCGGCGATACGCCGCCGCTAATCCACACGGTGCGCGGCGTCGGATTCTGCCTTCGTGCTCCTCAGTAAGACGCTCCGCTCCTCGACGTTCCGGTTGGCGATTCTCTACGTCTGCCTGTTCGGCGCTTCGGTCGCGGGATTGTTCGGCTACGTCTATTGGTCGACCACGAAATACGTCAAAGAGCGGTACGACAATATGATCGCCGCGGATCGGCGAGAGCTGCTCGGTACCTATGCGCACGGCGGGCGCGACGCCTTGGTTCGCGAGCTCAGTACTCACGCGGCCACCTCGCCGATGGACGGTGATATTTATCTGCTCTCGGACGCTGACTATGTCCCGATAGCGGGCAATCTCAAGGAATGGCCGGCCGTTGCCCGCACCAGCGAGGGCTGGATCGAGTTTTCGCCGCTGGATTGGCGGTCGAACGCCAAGCACCGTCCATTGCTGCGCGCGCTCGTCACGGCCCTGCCGGACGGGACCCATCTGCTCGCCGGCGAGGATATCGACGACATGTCGGCCTTCGCGCGCACGATCAACCGCGGCCTCGCTTTCGGCGTGACGCTGCTGTGCTTGCTGGCGGCCGCGGCGGGGATCTCGATCACGCGGCGCACGGTGGCGCGCATCGAGGCGGTGAATGCGACCAGCCGCGCAATCATGGCGAGCGGCCTCGGCAAGCGCATTCCGACGCGGGGCACCAAGGACGAATGGGACCAGCTCGCTCAGAACTTGAATTCGATGCTCGAGCGGATCGAGGGTTTGGTGCGGGGCATCAAGGAAGTCTCGGACAACATCGCCCACGACCTGCGCACGCCCCTGATGCGGATGCGCGGTCGGCTGGAGGTTGCGCTGCGCGCACGGCGAAACGCCGACGCGGACGAAGCGCTGATCGCGCACACGGTCGCCGAGCTCGACGAGGTCCTGAAGACGTTCTCTTCCCTGCTGCGCATCTCGGCGGTCGAGGCGCGCGAGCGGACCGTGGGCTTCGCCGCAGTCGATCTCGGCAAGCTGGCGGCCGAGGTGGCGGACCTGTTCGATGCCGCCGCGGAAGAGCGAGGCGTTCACCTCCGCTGTTCCGCCGCCGCCACTGCGCCGGTGCTGGGCGACCGGGACCTGCTCTTCGAGGCGCTCTCGAACCTGATCGACAACGCGTTGAAGCACGGCCAGAGCGACGTCGAGGTGAGCGTCGAGCCGGACGGTGTCGCCGGCGTGCGGCTCACGGTGCGCGATCATGGGCCCGGAATTCCCGCCGGCGAGCACAAGCGCGTGTTTCAGCGGTTCTATCGGCTGGAGCACAGCCGCAGCACGCCCGGCAACGGTTTGGGCCTGAGCCTCGTGCAAGCCGTGGCGCAGCTTCATGGCGCCGAGCTCGCTCTGGTCGAAGGTATGCCGGGGCTTGCGGTCGAGCTCAGGTTCCCGGCTCTGTCCGTGACCGACGCGTCGCCGGGCGCCGCTCCCGCGCGCGCGCCAAGCGCCGCGGTCGAGTTCGACGCCCAAGCGACCCGCCCGGGTTAGCCTCGCGCGGGTGTCCCGACCGCGACCTTGAACCTCGGCCCGCCGTCGGCTTAAATATCCACGGCGTCGCGGGTGTAGCTCAATGGTAGAGCAGAAGCTTCCCAAGCTTACGACGAGGGTTCGATTCCCTTCACCCGCTCCAGCATTTTCAACAACACACGGTCGGTCGTCGCACCTTAGCCGATCTATTTGGCACGATTTGGCACAAGCGAGCGGGGGCAAGCCGCTCGGGCCGCGCGTCGCAAGTGCTGACCATGAAGTCCGCTTTCTGGGATGCACCCGACCAAGGCGCACGTGGTGACCACCGTCGGTTTTGACCCGATCCGTACCTCACCATGGATCCTGAGGTGGGGATTCTGGATGCTTTTCTCATCGAGCCCGCGTGTTGCTACGGCGTGGCCGAGCCGGCGACTTCGGCAGCCAGCTTTCGCATGAGGTCCGCACGGGCTACGAACGCGGGGAGACGTGATGCCAGCGGGACCGACGTGAATTGAGCTCTACCGCACCAGGGGCTTTGTCGACAGAGCGATGAGGGGATCACCGATACTCGCAAAGTCACTTCGAGTGCTCGTACCGCAGGCCACTCAGGCATTGCCGCGGGCGCAGAAGCAGGACACCGACACCGGCAGATCGGCGCGCGCGGCGGCGAAGTTCACGCGCTGGCGGATCAGCGCGGCCTCCGCGGCCTCGCCGCGCCGCTCGAGGCAGTCGAGCAGGCCGCGCAGGGCCCAGAGGTTGTCCGGGTGGATCTGCGCACGGGGCAGCGCGCCGCCCAGGCCAAGGTCCTCGCGATAGACTCTCTCGGCCTCCTCGGCGCGGCCCTGCTCCAGCACCAGCGCGCCGAGCGCGTGGCGGACCGGCTGCATCCAGCCCCAAGGCTCGTCGTAGGGCAGAGCATCCTCCAGCGCGACGGCGGCGCGGAGACGGGCGAAAGCCGCGTCATGCTCGCCGCGGCGATAGGCGATCTCGCCCGCCAGCATCTCCTCGGCCACCGCGAGCAGCTGCACGCAGGGCACGTTGTGGAGCTGGCGGGACTTTTGCACCTGTTTCGCGGCCGCGCGGAACAGCGCCTGCTCCGCCTCCGCCGCCGGCACGTCGCCGAGCGCAGCATGGGCGACGCCCTTGGCGTAGTGCATCATCGCCACGGTGTTGCAGTAGAGATCGCGGTCCCGCGGTAGCTCCTGCGCGATGATCTCGCGCCATTTGCCGAAGCGGATGAGGACGTGTTGCCTGATGGAAACGTAGCTCTCGAAGAAATCGGCCATGGGTGGCGAGGGGATGCGCAGCAACGCCTCGGGCATGGTCTCGATCAGCTCGTCGGCGGCGGCGATAGCGGGCGCGTACTGGCCGAGAAACATCGCACCGTAGGCCGCGAAGTGATAGTTATGCACGCGGTAGCCCGAGTAGAAGTTCATCGGTCCGGCGCGGTCGTAGAACTTGCGGTCCGCGACGATCGCCTTCTGATTCCAGTGCATCGCGTCGCGGTAGTGGCCGCATTGGATGTCGATGTGGGTCGGCATGTGCACGAGGTGGCCCATGTCGGGGCTCAGCTCGCGCAGCCGGTCGCCGGTCGCCAGCGCCACCTCCGGATGCGGCGACATCTCCATCAGGTGGACATGAAGGTGCAGGAGGCCGGGATGGCTCATCGCTCCGGGCAGATCGCGGAAGGCGGATTCGAGCACCTCGCGCGCCTCGAGCGTGCCGGCGCCGGCCGCCGGCTCGCCGCTGCGCAGGTCCCACATTTTCCAGGGCGTCCGATTGAGAATCGCCTCGGCGAAGATGGCGCGCAGATCGATGTCGGCGGGATGCGCCCGATGCGCGCGGCGCATCGCGTCGGTAAAGGCGTCGTTCCAGGGGCGCTGGTCGTCGATGGGCTCGCGCTGTGGATAGCGCGCGGGCAGCGCCTCGATCAGTGCGCGCTCCGGCGCGGTGACGCCGTCCGCCAGCGCGAGAGCGGCGCGCGCGGAGTCGTAAGCACGGGCGAGTGCCTTGGCCTTGCCGGCGGGATCCTGCAGTTCCCAGGGGAAGTTGTAGTTCGGCCCGACTGCGTAGGAGACGCCCCAATGGCCCATGGCGCATTTCGGATCGATCTCCAGCGCCTTCTCGAAGCAGGCGACAGCTTCCTCATGGTGGTAGCCAAAGCACCAGTTGAGGCCACGGTCGAACCAACGCTGAGCCTCCGCCGACGTGACGGTCACCTTGCGCGAGTAGGGGCCGAGATCGTAGGGATAGTCCATGTCGCCTCCTTCGCCATCTCCGTTGGCTCGGCGGCTTTGTGTAGCGCATCGGCGCCGCCATCCGTCCGGCTTGCCGCGTCGCCGGAAGTTCTTATTTGCTGTTCCGTCCCCGCTCCAGATTCATGTACCCGTCGCGGGTCTGCGGAAGCTTGCGGTCGAGAAGACGGGAGGCGATCACCGTCCGCAGAATCTGCGCGGTGCCGCCGCCGATGGTGAACATCCGGGCGTCACGCACCATCCGCTCGAGCGGCAGGTCGCGGCCGTAGCCCTCGGCGCCGAAGATCTGCAGCGCATCGTTGGTGACCTTGATAGCCATCTCCGAGGCGAAGACCTTGGCCTGTGCGGCCAGGGTCGGGTCGGGGAAGCCTGCGGGGTTGCTGGATGCCGCGTTGTAAATGAGTGCCTGCGCCGCGGCGATCCCGATCGACATGTCCGCGAGCATCCATTGCAGCCCCTGGAACTCCGCGATCGGCCGGCCGAACTGCTCGCGGGTCTTCGTGCGCTCGAGGGCGAGCTCGTAGGCGCCTTCCGCGAGGCCGAGGGCTACCGTGGCCGCGCCGACGCGCTGGCTGTTGTAGGCGTTCATGAGGCCCGCGAAGCTGCGACGCACGCCCTCGGGCGGAATGAGCGCCATCGCCGCCGGCACTTCCAAATCGCGAAACAGGATCTCCGTCTCGGGTATGCCGCGGAGCCCCATGGCGCGGCTGCGGCGGCCGATCTCGAGCCCTTCGACTTGCCGCGCACGGCGATGAAGCCCGCAATCCCCTGTTCTTCGCCGGCCTCGTCGAAGACGCGAGCGAAAATAAGATGCAGGCGCGAGACGCCGCCCCCGGTGATCCAGTGTTTCTTCCCATTCAGGATATAGACGTCGCCACGCCTGTCCGCTCGCGTCGTCATCTCGGAGGCGGCGCTCCCGGCCTCGGGCTCGGTGATGCAGATCGCGGGCTTGTCCCCATCGAGCACGAGCTCCGCCGCGAGCCGCTTCTGCGCCTCGCTGCCGTAGCGCATGATCGCGCTGATCGCGCCCATGTTCGCCTCGACGACGATGCGGGCGGTGACGCCGCAGACCTGCGCCATCTGCTCGATCGCGAGCACGGCTTCGAGGAACCCGAGCCCTCTGCCGCCATACGCTGTAGGGATCGTCATCCCCATGAGCCCCGCCTCGGTGAGGAGGCGTACGTTCTCCCAGGGATATTCCTCCGTGCGGTCGACCTCCGCCGCGTGCGCCGCAATCGCGCCGCGTGCCACCTCTCGCGCTCGCGTTTGGACGGCTATTTGCTCGTGACCGAGATCGACCATGGCGCGCGGCCTCAGGACCCGCCCGAGCATCCTCGCGCAGTATGGGTACCCAGTGTCAATGACGTTACAGGGTCGAGCAAATGGTTTCGGTACAGAAGGGTCTATTCCGGGAAGTTCTTGGGATTCCCTCCCAACAGCAACTTTGTGGCAGCTGGATTTAACTCAGCTCGGATGTCTCCTCCTGGCGGCACCTCAGCGACCAGCAAACTCGGCGGGTCGCAGGTCCGTTTCCGGCCATCTAACGGACGTTCATTGGCTCGTGAGCCACATCGCAGTTTGTCACCTCGGCGCGGGAACGTTTCCCTTCTCGGCCAAGATTCGAACGATTGGCCGCGCAGCCGAGCTCGAACGGTGCTCAGCAACGACTACGCGAACTTCTCGCCCAGATAGGACTTTCGCACCAAGTCGCTCCGCAAGAGGTCATCGGCCGAATCGTGGAGGGTGATGTATCCTGCCTGGATCACGTAGCCCCGGTTGGCGATGCGAAGCGCCATGCGGGCGTTCTGCTCCACGAGGAGGATCGTCATCCCCTGCTCGCGGATGTTGCCGATCGTCTCGAAGATGGTCGCAACCATGATCGGCGAAAGGCCCATGGACGGCTCGTCGAGAAGGAGCAGCTTAGGACGAGCCATCAGCGCGCGTCCCATTGCCAGCATCTGCTGCTCGCCCCCGGAGAGCGTCCCGCCCTTTTGGTGATACCGTTCCTTCAGGCGGGGGAAGAGCGTGAAGACCCGCTCTATGTCGGCAGCGACATTGTGCTTATCGTCGCGCGCGAAGGCGCCCAATTCCAGATTTTCGAGGACGGTCATGCGGCCAAAGATGCGCCGGCCCTCGGGGGAATGGGCAATCCCCATGCGCACCACTTTGTTGGTCGAGAGGCCGCTGATGCGCTTGCCTTCGAAGCGGACCTCGCCCTTGACCGGCCCGAGCGTGCCGATGATCGTCTTGAGCGTCGTAGTCTTTCCGGCTCCATTGGAGCCGATCAGCGTGACGATCTCCCCTCGCTCCACCTTGAGCGAGATCCCCTTCAGGGCCCGGATGTTTCCGTAGTTCGTGTGGATGTCCAAGAGCTCAAGCACTGGCCAGATCCGCTTCGTAGCCCTTGCCTAGGTATGCTTCGATGACCTTGGGATCGCGCTGCACCTGGGCCGGCGGGCCCTCGGCTATCTTGACCCCGTAATCCAGCACCGTGATGTGGTCGGAGAGCCCCATGACGACCTCCATGTGGTGCTCGATGAGGAGGATCGTCAGGCGCAGCTCGCGCCGGAGCCGCCCGAGAAACTCGGTCAACTCATCGGTCTCGCGGGGGTTCATCCCGGCGGCCGGCTCGTCGAGGAGCAGAAGCTTTGGGCGCGTCGCGAGCGCCCGAGCGATCTCCAGGCGACGCTGATCGCCGTACGGGAAGTTCTTGGCCAGGATCTCCGCCTGGCCGTCGAGCCCGACGAAGGCCAGGAGCTCGAGGGCACGCTTCCGGGCCGCGCGCTCATCCCTGAGAATCCAGGGGGGACGCACGACCGCCGCCGCGACGGCGCCGCGGAGACGGCAGTGCTCTCCCACCAGAATGTTCTCGAGCGCGGTCATGCTCGGGAAGAGGCGGATCGATTGAAACGTCCGGGAAATTCCGCGTTTCGTGATGCGATGTGGGCGAAGTCCGCTGATGCTCTCTCCGTCGAACAAGAGCTCGCCCGAGGTCGGCTTGAAAAGACCGGTGACGATATTGAAGAAGGTGGTCTTTCCCGCCCCGTTTGGGCCGATGAGGCCCGCGATCGTCCCTTCCTCGATCGCGAACTCAAGGTTGGTCAGGGCCGCAAGGCCGTCGAAGCGCTTGTTGATATCCTTCGCCTCCAGGATAAGGCGCTTGCTCCCGAGGCTGGCGCTTGGCGAGGGACGAGCCGTTCCCTCGCGCAGCCAGGAGATCACGCCGAGGTTCCTCTGTGGCTCAGGCAAGCGCTGCGACGGGAGCGCGCTCCCCTTCCCCCCCTCGAGCGGGCCCGCCGCAGTGACGCGGCGCCAGCGGCCGGCCTCGATCAGGCCGCCCGGTTTCAGATTCATCATGACGACGAGCCCGAGCCCGAAAAAGAACCAGCGCCAGAGCGTGAAATCCACCGTCGTCAACGCCTTGATCCCGACGGCGCCGCCGAGCGCGCGGGTCCACTGGGTGAGCTGGGCCAGAAAGATCCGGTCGAAGAGGGTGATCACGATCCCTCCCGCGATGACTCCGGGGATCGAGCCCATGCCGCCAAGGATCACCATGCAGAGCAGCATGACCGAGACGTTGAACTCGAAGGCGCCCGGCGTGATGGCCTGGAGCTTGGCCGCGAAGATGGAGCCGGCGAAACCCGAGAAGGTCGCGCCCAGCGCAAAGGCCAGGAGTTTGGATTTTACTGGGTCCACGCCCATGCAGGCGGCGGCGGTCTCGTCCTCGCGGATGGCCATCCAGGCCCGCCCCAGACGAGAGTCGCGCAACCGGTTTATGGCCCAGACGCAGGTTCCGCCGATGATCAGGATGAGGAAGTACCAAGGAACCGCGCTGGTCTCGAAGGGCACTCCGAACAGATGCGGCTGCCCGATGGGATTGACGCCGTTCTCGCCGCCCGTGAGGTTCAGGCGCGTGATCGGCTGCCATGTCCCGATCTGGATCGTGATGTCGCCGAGGTTTCGAATGGCCACCGGGATGATCTCACCGAAGGCCAGCGTGATGATCGCGAGATAGTCTCCGCGAACGCGCAGGGTGGGAGCGCCGATCATGACCCCGAAGGCTGCGGAGACGACGGCGCTGATCCAGATCACGTTCCAGAAGCCGAGTTCGATCCCCATGAGGGGCGAGTTCAACAGCCCCATGGTGTAGGCGCCGATTGCAAAGAACGCCGCGTAGCCGAGGTCCAGGAGGCCGGCGTAGCCGACCACGATATTGAGTCCGAGCGCCAGGAGGACATAGATCATGGCGTCGCTGACCGCGTAGACCGTACCGAGGCCTAGCGTCTGGTCGGCAAAAGGATAGATGAGGAGGACGGCGCCAGCGAGCACCACCGTGAGGGCGGTGCGCGTTCGCTGGGGCAAGGACGTCCAGAGCGCGGTCGCGGACATGTCGCTAATGCTTCTCCGGCACCCGCTCCCCCAGAAGCCCATGGGGGCGGAACACCAGAACCAGGATCAGGATGGAGAAGACGATGGCATTGGTCCATCGGGCGGAGATGATCTGGTCGCTCCAGGCGGAGAGCACGCCGATCACAAATCCTCCGAGCGCCGCTCCCGGCATGTTGCCAATCCCTCCCAGCACGGCGGCCGTAAACGCTCGCAGTCCTGCCTGGTAGCCCATCCACCACTGGCCGATGTTGTAGTAGAGGCCCTGGACCACGCCCGCGGCGCCCGCGAGCGCGCCGCCGACGAAGAACGTCAGCATGATCATCAGCTCGACGTCGATCCCCATCGCCTCTGCGGTCTCACGATCCTGGGCGGCGGCGCGCATCGCCTTCCCCCAGTAGGTCCGGGTGACGAACAGGTGAAGCGCAAAGATCAGCGGAATCGTGACCCCGATGACCAGGAGATCCTTCGTGGTGATGTAGATTTGGCTATCCAGATGCCAGACATCCTGGACAAGGTCGATGCTCTGCAGCACGTCGGGATAGGAGAGGACAGAAGGCCCTTTCCAGACCAGGGTCAGGTTCTCGATCATGAAGGAGACGCCGATCGCGGAAATCAGCGGAACCAACCTCGGCGCACGCCGCAGGGGCCGATAGGCGATGCGATCCACCGCGACGTTGATCAAGCCGGTGACGAGCATGGTGCCGACAAGGATCAGCGGGAGAAAGACTGCGAGCTCCCATCCATGGAGCGTCCGCGCCAGGCCCATATCGACCAAAAAAGTGAGCGAGACCATGAGGCCCAGCATGAAGATGTCGCCGTGCGCGAAGTTGATCAGCTCGATGATGCCGTAGACCATCGTGTAGCCGAGCGCGATGAGCGCGAAAATAGACCCGCGGGTGATGCCGTTGATGGTCTGCTGGATGACTAGTTCGAGCCAACTCATGAGCCGGGACACGCAAAAGAGCGAGAGGGGCAGCAGGGATTATTGCCGAAACGCGAGGCGTGATTCATCGCATGCTTATCGACTATGGAGCTGGCTCGAGCGCTCGAGCACCGTACCGATGCCGACTCGACCTGAACGGTCCCACTCGATCTCGACCGGGCCGTCGCCGAGATGCGCTCCCGGGTTCGGTGCTTTGACCAAACGCGATGCTCCTGAAGGAGGGGGTGGGGATGGGTGGGGGAATAGGGCTGAGACCAGCCCTATTCCCCCTGTTGTGCGCTACTTCAGCGTCTCTACGTATTCGAACTTGCACCCGATGGGTGTGTCCGCCTTGACCACTTTATAGCCAGACATGACCTCCATCGTCGTATCGCCGTTCGCGTCGAAACTCCACTTGCCGTTGAGGCCATCAAAGTCCTTGGTGGCGCCGATTGCGGCCCGGATCTTCTCGCGGTCCTTTACGCCCGCGCGATTGATGGCAGCGATGGTCACTTCGGCGGCTTCCCAGGAATAGAGGGCATAGGTGGTAGGCTCGATTTTGAAGCGTTCTTTGTATTGCTTATAGATATCGCCGCCCTTTCCCTTCATCTGTTCAAAGGGCAGGCTGGCGAAGGAAAGGTGCACATCGGTCCCCATGGCGGCATCGCAGGTTGCGGCCTTCAGCAAATCTTCCTCCAGCAAGCCATCGGGGCCCTGGAAGCTGACCTTGGGCGTCGTCATCCCGAGATCCTTCATCTGCCGGATGATGGTTTGGCCGCCCGTCTCCACGACGCCCCCCATGTAGACCAAGTCGGCTCCGGATGCGCGGATCTTGGTGAGGATCGGCTTCTGATCAGGCTGCTTATAGTCGATCCCCTCGTTGGCCACGACCTCGAGGCCGATCTTCTTTGCCTCGGTTTCGAATACGTCCGCGATGCCTTTGCCGTAGAGCTCCTGGTCATTGAGGATGTAGACCTTCTTGTGGCCTAGCTTTTTGGCCCACCGCGCCCCCACGGCGCCTTGAATGTCGTCCGCGGGAGGCACGCGGAAGTAGCTCACGATCCCGAGCGGACGGTAAATCTCGGGCTCGCCCGGCGCAGCGCCGGCCTTCTTGGTGAGGCCGGGATAGGTGTTCGCCGGCGTGACCTGGGCCATATGAGCGCGCTGGGTGATGGTCATCGATATCTTCGCGGCGCCCGAGTTGTAGGTCCCGATGTAGACCATGGCATCGGCGTCGGCCACGGCCTTGTTGGCATTCTCCGCCTCCACCGCGCCGTCCCACTTGCCGGTTTGGGGCGACGCATCGTCCAGGTTCACCACCTCGAGGCAATAACCGCCGGCCTGAGACTTGTTCTGGTCCACCGCGAGGTCTACGCCATTCTTCATTCCGGTTCCCTCCGGAAGCATGGCGCCCTGCATCGGCCAACTCGTGTAGATCTTGATCTTGCCTTTGGAACAGTCGGCGGCGCTCGCCGAGATGGAAAACCCCGCAAGCGGAACTGCCATGGCGATGACAGCGAGAGCATTCAGGCGCTTCATGTGTCCCCTCCTAGTTGCGGCCCAACTAACCCTTTCCCAGTGTTCAGTTTGTTGTTGTTCTAGGGAAAAGCATCCGCAGGCCGATTAAGAATCGTATAGAGTGGGACTAGTGTTTTCAATAGTGCAGTGATGGGAAGTACCTAACCAGCTATTATGCTTTAGACAGTCAGGCATCGTCTCCGATGACCGTCCCGGTCATTGAAAAAGGGGCCGCCTCAATGGCGGCCCCGAAGTAAATGCGTAGCGTCGACACTCTAGCTTTGGCCGCACACCTGTCAACAACGCACCGGGCCCCACATTTTGCTAACTCGACGGCGATTGGTCGCGCCTTTGCGGCGGACCAGCTTGCGGCGGTCTTGCTTCCAAGCGTCGTGGAAGCTCGCCGAGTTGCTCTTGGGCCGCAGTATCGGATCGAGCTCGGAAAAGCGGATGCGCATGGGATGCGGCACGCCTTCGCCGAAGGCGATTCGCCTCCTGCTGCTGCAAGGCAGGAAGTGCGCTCAGCAATTCCGACGCATTGTCCGTGAGCACGCGCCGGAAAAAGGGCTGATCGGCCTCGCCGCTGAGCCGAAGCGCCAGGCCTCGGCGTCAGACGACCTCGAGCCCGACATCGCCGCCGCCGACGAGCATCTCGAGTCCCGAATCGGTGAGCGCATAGGTGCCGCCCTGCACGATGCCCAGGCCCTCCTCGAGAAGCTGGAGGTAGGCGTGGAGCACGAACACCATGCCGGCGCCAGGACCTGGTCAAAGCCGCGGCTGATCTGCAGGGGTTCGAGCCAGATCGGCGGGTAGGCGATGCCGATGCCATAGCCAAACCGCATGACGGCGGCGCCCTGGAGCCCGGCGCGCCCTAGAGGTTCCAGGGACGCCTCCTCCACGTCGGCAGCCCGGACGCCCGGACGCACCGCCGCAATCCCGGCGGCGAGGGAGCGACGGGCGAAGTCGTAGACCTCGCGGGCGCGCTTGCGTGGCTCGCCCACGGCGAGAGTGTGAACGGCCGTAGCGTGGTAGCGCCGGTCGACGCCGGCGAATTCGAGATGGACGAGATCGCCGGCCTCGATGACGCGGTCTCTCGGCGTCGCGTGGCCGCCGGCCGTGCGCGGTCCGCTCGCGAGCTCAGTCGGGATCGACCAGTAATCGCTTCCGGCGCGGCGCATCGCGCCTTCGACCGCAGCGGCGAGGGCGATCTCGGTCATGCCGCGTTTCAGGTTATTGCGTGCGGCATCGAGCCCGAGCCGCGCAAAGCGCGCGGCAGAGCGCACGTATGTCATCTCTTGCGGTGACTTGACGAGACGCAGCATCCCCAGCATCTCCGTGGCATCGGCGAGCTCGGCAGGCGCGAGCGCCCGGGCGATCGCTCTGCCCAGGGAATGGGGCAATGCATAGGACTGAGTCTCGATGCCGACCTTGCCGCCGCGAAAGCCCTTCTCGAATACGACCGACGCGATGAGAGCGGCGACGTCATCGGTGAACAAGTGGTAGGGGCGAATGTCGGTGACCCAGGAGGTCTCGCGTGGAAGCGCTAGGTCGACGTCGCGCACGATCAAGGTCGGCTCCCCGCCATCGGTCATGAAGATCAGCGCCTGCGGGCTGTTGACGCTGACCCAGGAATCGTAGCCGGCAAAATAGTAGAGGTGCTCCGGCGCGACGCTGACGCAGCAGCCGATGCCGTGCCGTCGGAGCGCCTCGCGCGCTCGGGTCAGACGGTCGCGGTGCTCCCGCTCGGTAAAGGCTGCGTAGGTCGCAGGCATGTTTGCCCCCAGTCCCCTCGTCCCCTGGCGAGGATAGAGCCCAACCCTAAACCCGGGACGTGCGCGATCCAAAGGTTCGAGCCACGCCAAGCTACTCCGCAATAGTGCCGAGCATGCGATACCACTCCCTTCAGTGGCGTGATCTGCAGCTTGGGTCACGGGTCCGTCGTTTGACCTAGATCAGTGCGTCCCGCCGCGAACCCCTATGCTGTACGTCTCGGGTGAGCAAATTGCCGAGGGAGTTCAGTGGCGTGGTTCGGTCCTGGACAGTCGGGGTCGACGTCGGGGGCACGTTCACCGATGTGGTGGCGACCGACCAGCTCACCGGCGCTGTCCGCACCGCCAAGACGCTGACGCGCGCAAAAGACCCAATCGGCGGCATTGAAGCGGCCTGCCACTCCGTGGAACTGGCCATGGACGATATTTCTGACCTGATCCTCGGCACGACCATGGCCACCAACGCAATTGTCGAGGGACGGCTCGCCAAGACCGCGCTGATTGCGACCGCCGGATTCGCCGATACGGTGGACATCGGCCGCCAGAACCGGCGTGAGCTCTACCGGATGGACGTAACGCCACGGCCGGAGCCGCTGGTTCCCCCCGGGCTTCGTCTCGAGGCCGCGGAACGGCTCGATGCCGAGGGCCGGACCGTAACCTCCCTCGACGACGGTGAAGCTAAAAGGCTGGCCGACGCGGTCAAAGCGCTGGGCGTCGAATCCGTCGCCGTCTGTCTCCTCCACAGTTATGTGGACGGCCGCCATGAAATCCGCATCGGCGAGGAACTCCGGCACAAGACGCCGTTCGTCGCATTGTCGCACGAGCTGAACCCCGAGCCGCGCGAATTCGAACGGATGAATTCGACGATTCTCAACGCGGCGCTCATGCCGACGGTGGCGCGGTACCTGCGGCGCCTGGAAGATCGGCTGGGCAAAGGAACGCGTCTGCACCTGTTTCACTCGGCGGGTGGCATGGCCTCCGCCGCATCGGTCGAGACACGGCCGCTCTCGATGGCGCTGTCGGGACCGGCGGCAGGCGTGGCCGCAGCGGCGCGAGTGGCCTCGCAACTGCAGCTGCCGGCGGTCATCGCATTCGACATGGGCGGCACAACGACCGATGTCAGCATCGTCGTCGACGGCAAGGCACAAATCGGCAGCAACCACCGGCTGGCCGGGTATCCGATCCGTCAGATGATGGTCGGCGTCGAATCAATCGGCGCCGGCGGCGGCTCCATTGCGCGGGTCGAGAACGGTGCCGTCCGGGTCGGGCCGGATAGCGCCGGCTCCGATCCGGGTCCAGCCTGCTACGGGCTGGGCGGCACTCAGCCGACGGTCACGGACGCCAATCTAGTGCTCGGATATCTCGACGCCGAGCGAGTGCTGGGCGGCACCGTCTGCCTCGACACGCAAAGAGCCGCCGCCTCGTTGTCGAGCGTCGCCCGAGCCGTCGGCACGTCGATCCATGAGGCCGCCCTCGGCATCCACCGTGTTGCTAATGCGAACATGGTCCGAGCGCTTCGGCGCGTCACGGTCGAGAGCGGGGTCGACGCGCGAGCCTGCGCGCTGCTTGCCTTTGGCGGCGCGGGCCCCATGCACGCGGTCGCTTTGGCGCGCGAGTTCGGCATAAGCCGGGTCATCGTGCCCCGTTACTCCAGCGCGTTTTCCGCGCTGGGTTGCCTCGTCGCCGACATGCGCTATGCCGAGCAGCGGTCATTACGCATGCCCGGCAGCGCGTGGGACTCAGCGCGGCTTGCACAGGTCGTCGACGGCATAACCGCCAGGCTTGCGACGCCGTTGCCCAAGTCCGGTCACGACGGCGACGGCCTGAAGGTCGATGTGGTGGGCCTAGTCCGCTATCGCGAGCAGAGCGACACGGTAGAGGTTCCGCTGACGGCGCCCTATGACCCCTCGGCGATCTCGGCCGCCTTCGAGGCCGCACATCGCCGTCTCTATGGCTTCGCCACCGATGAGGGGTGGGAGCTGGAGGCGGTGCGCGTCACGGTATTTGCAGGTGCCAACCGGCCGATTGGTCCGGTCCCACGAGCGACGGCATTGCGGTCGTGCAAAGCCTCCCGGCGGGCCCAATGCTGGTTCGAAGCCGGCGGTCCCGCGACGACGTCGTTCTACGATCGGGAAGCTCTGATTCCTGACGAGCGCATCGCCGGCCCGGCGATCATCGAGGATCCTTGGTCGACTGTGGTTGTACCGCCAGGCGCTGCGGTATGGGCGGACGGCCACGCAAACCTGCAGATCACCGCGATAGAGACGGCGCGATGAGCATTGTGAACGGAGGGGTGGATCCTTTCACCGTCGAGGTCATCCGCAACGCGCTGACCGCCATCGCCGAGGAGATGTCGCTCATCATCATGCGCTCGGCGCGATCGCCGCTGCTGCGCGAAGCGGGAGATCTATCGTCGGCGCTCACCGATGCAAGTGGCGGGCTGGTCGCGCAGGGTCGCGATATCCCCGCTCATCTGGGGATCATGGGATCGACGGTCACGGAATTCCTGAAGCGGGTCCCGGCGCACCGGCTTCAGCCCGGCGACGTCTGGTTCCTGAATTTGCCGGAAGTGGGCGGCAATCATCTCCCCGACGTGAAGGCCATCCGGCCGGTCTTCGCCGAGGGGAAGCTGCAGGCGTTCGCAGTCAACCTCGCGCATTGGGCCGACATCGGCGGCGCCCGTCCGGGCAGCTACGTGCCCGACGCGCTCGACACGTGGCAGGAAGGACTGCGGATATCACCGTTGCGGCTGTTTACCGCCGACGGACCGGACCGCGAGAAACTCGACCTCGTCATCGCCAATGTACGCGGTGGGTCCGAGCGCGAGGGCGACATTCTCGCCCAGATGGCGGCGACCCGCTCCGCAGAGGCGCGCCTCCACGAGCTCTTCGATCGTCATTCGGCGGCGAAGGTTCAGGATGCGATCGACAATCTGCACGACCAGTCGGAGAGCGAGATGCGCGCGGCGATTCGCGCACTTCCCGATGGTGTCTACGAGGGCGAGGATTTTCTCGACAACGACGGTATCGACAGGTCCCCGATTGCGGTGAGGGTAAAGATCACGGTCAAGGGCGACGAAGCGGTATTCGATTTCAGCGACACTGACGGCGCGGCACGCGGCCCGCTGAACGCGACGCCTTTCACCGCGGCAGCAAGCGTGTTCTATGCGATGAAGGCGATCGCCGGACCCGATATCCAACCCAACGCCGGCTGCGCGCGGCCACTCACGATCATCACCCGCCCTGGCTCGCTGCTCAATCCGCCTCGCGAGAGCCCGGTCGTCGGCGGGAACCACGAGACTTCGCAACGCATCGTCGACGCGATCTTCAAAGCGCTCGAGCCAGCGGTTCCTGCGCGCTTGTCGGCCGGCGGCTCGACGACTTCCGGACTTCTCCTGTTCAGCGGAATCGATCCCAGAACCGGCCGCTGGGTCACGCTTTACGAGGTTCACGGCGGCGGCGAAGGCGCCCGCATCGACCGCGATGGCTGCCCGGTGGTACGCGCCCACATGTCGAATGTGATGAACACGCCCGCGGAGATCATCGAGGCCTTCTATCCGATCCGGATCGAGCGCCAGACGCTGCGGCGCCACTCCGGCGGTGATGGACTCCACTGCGGTGGCGACGGCCAGATCCGTTGCTACCGCATCATGGGGCCCGAGATGGCCATGACCAGCATGGTCGAGCGATGCGACGTGCCGCCGTTCGGTCTGCAGGGCGGGCGACCGGGAAAACCGTTCCGCATTGAGCTGATCAAGGCTTCCGGCGAGACCGCGGCGGTCGACGGCAAGACGCATATTCGCTTGCACAAGGACGACCGCATCGTGATCGAGACGTCCGGAGGAGGCGGTTACGGCGCCATTCCTCGAACAGGAACACAGTAGGGGAGAGCATCGATGAGGCTCGAAGGCAAGAAGGCGATCGTCACCGGCGCGGGCCAGGGCATGGGCGGCACCATCACGCGCACTTTGGCGAAGGAAGGCGCCGACGTCTTCCTGACGGCTCGCACCCGTGGGCCGCTCGAGGAAGTCGCCGCCGAAGTCCGCCGAATGGGGCGCAAGGCGGAGGTCGCGACGAGCGACGTGACGAGAGAGAAAGATGTCGAAAGCATCATTGCCGCCGCAAAGACGTTCTTCGGCGGACGGATCGACATTCTCGTCAACGCCGCCGGTGCCACGGGACCGATCGAGACGCCGGTCTGGGAAATCGCAGCCGACGACTATGAGGCCTTGCTGCGCAAGAACGTGGTCGGCTCGTTTTTGCCGATCAAGCATGTTCTGCCGACCATGATTCAGCAACGCTACGGCAAGATCATCAATATCGGCGGGAGCTCGGGGATGCGCGGCTACCGGAAACGCGCGGCCTACAGCTCGTCGAAATGGGCGATCCGTGGGCTCACCCGGACGACGGCGCTCGATGTCGGCGAGTACAACATCAATTGCAACGCAGTGATGCCGGGCATTGTCGAGACACCGCGCATGCAGAAGCTCTGCCGGGTCAAGGCGGAGAAGCGTGGCTGGACCTATGAGCAAGTCTATTCCGAGTACGTCGACGAAATGGCGCTCCGCCGCGTAACGACACCGCAGGACGTCGCCAATCTGGTGGCGTTCCTGGCCAGCGACGAGTCCGGCAACATCACGGGCCAAGAGCTCGTGGTCGATGGCGGCTGGGCGGTGTAACGCGCACGGGAGTGCTGAACGAGGCTCGAGCGATGAGGTTCTCAGATGCTGCCGCGATTTGAGCTTTGTCAGCCCAGGACGCTTCCCGAGGCGCTGGGTCTGCTCTCGGAGGCCAATGGCTCGCTACGGCCGTTCGCCGGAGGGACCAATCTGATTCCCGATCTGCGCAGCGGCCGGGACCGCGGCGGCAAGTTCATGGCGCTCGCCAAGCTCGACGACCTGCGGTTCATCCGCAGTGCCGACGGCTGCGTCGAGATCGGCGGTCGCACCACGGTCAATGATCTCCTCCACTCGTCCGATATCGAGCGTGACGCGCCGGCGCTACACGCTTCGGCCAGGGCGTTCGCCGGGCACATGGTGCGGAACGCCGCCACGGTTGCCGGCAACATCTGCTACGGCTCTCCATCCGCGGATCTCCTGCCCCCGCTCCTTAGCCTCGACGCCGACGTGATGCTCGCCGGCGCGGCCGGAACGCGAACCACGCCGTTGGCGAGCTTCAACCTCGGCTACAAGAAAACGGCGCTGAAACCCGGCGAGCTCGTGACCAAGCTCTCCTGGCCGCATCCAAAAGCCGGCATGGTCCAGCTCTTCTACAAGCTCGGCCTGCGCAAGGGCGACGCGATCTCGGTCGCCAACGCCGCGGTCACTATGGCCCTGCAGGACAGGGTGTGCCGTCACGTCCGCATTGCCATGGGATCGGTAGCGGCGACGGTGGTGCGGGCGGAGGCCGCCGAAAAGCTGCTGCTTGGCCGGGAGCTCAATGACTGCCTGATCTCCGAGGCAGCCGACCTCGCGGCAGCAGCCTCCTCGCCGATCGACGATCTGCGGGCATCAAGGGAATACCGGCTTCATGTCACGCGCGTGGTGGTGAAGCGGCTGCTATGCCAGGCGATGGGAGGATGACGAACGTGGATGCAAGCAAGATCATCAAACTTACGATCAATGGCGCCGGGCTCGAAGCGCTGGCGGGGCCGCACCACACGCTGCTCGAGCTGCTCCGCAACAACGGCTACGTCGAGGTGAAATGCGGCTGCGAGAAAGGTGACTGTGGCGCCTGCGCGGTGCTGCTCGACGGCGAGGCGGTTGACGCTTGCCTGACGCTCGCCTGGATCGCCGACGGCGGCGACGTGTGGACCGTGAAGGGCATCGGCACGGAGTCCAAGCCGCACCCGTTGCAGAAAGCCTTCATCGAGGAGGGCTCGGTGCAGTGCGGTTACTGCATTCCCGGCGTGATCGTGGCAGCCAAGGCCCTGCTCGACCGGAACCCTGATCCCAGCGACGCCGATATCCGCGTGGCGCTAAGTGGAAACCTGTGCCGATGCACGGGCTACACCAGAATTTTCTCCGCGATTCACAAGGCGGCCGAGGAAATGCGGCGGGAGGCCCTGACCCATGCTTGAAACGCTCGCCGGCGGCGCCCCGAACGTCCAGCTGTGGCAAGTTGGGAAGCCGTTGATCCGCAAGGACGCCCCGAACAAGGCCTATGGCAATACGCTCTATGCGGGCGACCTCATGATGCCTGGAATGCTGCATGCTAAGGTGTTCCGAGCCGACCGCCCGAGCGCGAAGATTGTCAGGGTCGACGCTACGAAAGCGCGCGCACTTGCCGGCGTGCGCTGCGTGCTGACGGCCTGGGATCTGCCCGACCGTCTGGTCGTCACGGATATTCCAGGCCAGACCGGCGGCAAGACCAAGAACACAGCGCAGCCGATCCTCGCCAAGGAGCGGGTGCGTTTCTTCAACGAGCCGATCGCGCTGATCGCGGCCGACACCGAGGAGATCGCTGCCGCGGCCCGAGATCTGATCGAGGTGGAGTATGCGCCGCTTCCGGGCGTCTTCGATCCGGTCGAGGCGCTCAGGTCCGGCGCTCCGCAAGTCGACGGCGACGCCAACGTTGTCGCCGCCTACAGGATCAGGAAGGGCGACGTCGCCCGCGGGTTCGCCGAGGCTGACGTCATCGTCGAGAACCGCTTCCGCACCCAAGTTCAGGAGCAAGCCTTCCTCGAGCCGGAGGCGGGCCTGGCGTGGATGGACGACAAGGACGTCCTCAACATCAAGGTGTCGACCCAGGTGGTCGAGCATTTCCGCGCCATCGCCGACGCGATCGGCATCCCACACAACCGGGTCCACGTCGAAGCGATGTACGTCGGCGGCGGATTCGGCGGCAAGGAAGGCCTGACGATCGAGATGATGCTGGCGCTCCTCGCCTACCATACTCGCCGGCCGGTGCGTCTGATCCTCACGAGGGAGGAATCGTTCGTCAATCATGGCAACCGGCATCCCTTCACGCTGGAGTACCGGACGGGAGTGAAGAAGGACGGCAAGATCACCGCCCTGGAAGTCCGGCTGACCGCGGATTCCGGCGCCTATTCGAAGCTCAGCCCCTATGTCCTGCTCTATGCCACGGTTGGCGCGCCGGGCCCTTACCGCGTTGACAATCTCAAAGTCGACTCGGTGGTTGCTGCCACGAACAATCTCTCGACCTGCGCCTTCCGCGGATTTGGTACTATGCAGGCCTGCGTCGCGTACGAAGGCCAGATGGACGAGATCGCGAAGCGGCTCGGCATGAGCCCTTTGGAGCTGCGACGGCGGAACTTCATACAGACCGGCGACAAGAACGCGACCGGCCAGACGATCGAGAGCGCGGTCTGGTCGGAACAATGCGCCGTCCAGGCCCTGAAGGCATTGGGCGAGCCCGCCAGGGGCGACGACGTGATCAAGATCGGCCGCGGTCTCGCCTGCTACCAGCAGAGCTATGGCCGCATCCGCTGGTTCAAGGATTCGAGCGAGGCGTGGGTTGGCATCGAGGTCGACGGCACGGTGATCGTGCGGTGCGCCGTGACTGACATCGGAGCGGGCCAGTCGTCCTCGCTGGCTCAGATTGCCGCCGAGGTTCTGGGCGTGCCAATGGAGAAGGTTGTCACCTATTTCGGCGACTGCACGCTCAATCCGCTGGCTGGTACCTCGTCGGCGAGCCGCGCGCTCTACATGAGCGGCAACGCCACCAAGCTGGCCGCGACAAAGGTACGCGCGAACCTATTGGAATGGGCGGCGAAGCATTTCGCGGTTTCGCCAGACGAGCTGCAGCTGGCAGACTTCAGAGTGTTCGTCGTCGACGATCCGTCGCGTGGCATGCCGATCGACGAGCTAGCGAGAGAATGCGCGGCGGACGGGGTTCATCGCCATCACTTGGCTATGTTTCGGGCGCCAACCAGCGAGGGGCTCGACCCTGAGACGGGACAGGGCGACGTGTTCCCGGATTTCACTTTTGGCGCCCATGCCTGCGAAGTAGCGGTCGATACTGAGACGGGCGAGGTCACGGTTCTCAAGAGTGTCGGTGCGCACGATGTGGGCCAGTCGCTCAATCCACAGTCGGTGGCCGGGCAGATCGAAGGTAGCGCGCTGATGGGCCAGGGCTTCGCCTTGTGCGAAGAGATCGTGCAGCACAACGGCGTGCTGGTGACGCCGTCCTTCAGCGAGTATCTCATCCCGACCGCGGAAGACGTGCCGGACACCAAGGCGATCATTCTGGAGTCGCGCAGCGGCCTCGGCCCCTTTGGTGCGAAGGGCATGGGCGAGCCGGCCTTCGCACCGGTGGCGGCATCGATTGCCAATGCGGTAGCAGATGCCCTTGGTGTCCGTGTCTTTGAGTTGCCGATCACACCTGAGCGCGTGATTAACGCGCTGGTGCGAAAAGAAGCAAACACGGCGAACGCCCCAGCCTCACAGTCGGCTTGATCCCATTGCCGCCCTTCCCGTACGTTGTGGAACCCGTTAGCAGACACGACGGGCCTGAAAGACCCGGCCTTTCATGATCGGGACAGTCTCCTGGGAGGGGTACCTTGCGACTAGGGCCTGATCATTGGTGGTCGCGATTAACGCCCTGCGCGCGCTACGGGAGCATTGTGCTGTCGCTCGCCTGAGCCAGTTGTCTCTACGGTCCTCCGTTTGCTCCACCTGACTCCACGGCAATGAGATGCTCGCGAAATCGATCGCGTAACGCGAGCTTGTTCAATTTCCCGGTAGCTGTGTGCGGCAATGCCTCGAGTGCGACCACGTCATCCGGCATCCACCACTTTGGCACACGATCCCGATAGAGCGCGAGGATGCTGGCCTTGTCGAGCGCCTTGCCTTCCTTGAGGGTGACGACCAAGAGCGGCCGCTCACCCCATTTCGCGTGACTGGCCGCGACGATCGCGGCCTCCAATACGTCCGGATGCGAGACGGCAATGTTCTCGAGCGCGATCGAGCTGATCCATTCTCCGCCGGATTTGATTAGGTCCTTCGACCGGTCGACGATCTCCATGAATCCGTCAGGATCGATAGTGGAGACATCGCCGGTGAAGAGCCAGCCATCGGCGTTGACGGGATTGGAGTCCGTGGTCCGATAGTAACCGCTGGCGACCCAAGGGCCCCGCATCAGGAGATTGCCGAAGGATTTGCCGTCCCAGGGCAGCTCGGTCCCATCGGCATCGACGATCTTCATGTCGATACCATAGGGGCAGCGGCCCTGTTTCGTGCGCAGCTTCAGGAGCTCGTCGCCGGTCAATTTGCGGAATGATGGCGTTGCTTGATTGCAGCCACCGACCGGGCTGATCTCCGTCATGCCCCAGGCTGGGTCCACGTGGATGCCGTACTCGCGCTCGAAGGCCTCGATCAGCAGCGGTGGGCAGGCGGAGCCGCCGACGACGATGCGCTGCATGGTCTCGAGGCGCTTGTCGCTCGATCGGAGGTAGTGCAGCAATCCCAGCCAGATCGAGGGCACGCCGGCGGAGAACGTGACCTGCTCGCTGTTCATGAGCCATTCCAGGCTCGCGCCGTCGAGATCGCGGCCGGGCAGCACCAAGCCGCTACCCACCATGGCGGCCGCGTGCGGAATTCCCCAGCCGTTCGCGTGGAACATCGGGACCACGGGCATGACGCGATCCACGGCGCGAAAGGCGAAGACGTCGGCCATGTTGATGGCGTAGCTGTGCAGCACCGTCGATCGATGGCTGTAGAGCACGCCCCTCGGGCGGCCGGTCGTGCCGGAGGTGTAGCAAAGCGCCGATCCGGCATTCTCATCGAAGCTGGGCCATACGTAGCCGTCATCAGCCACGGCCATCAGCGCTTCATAGGAATGAATGCGGATGCCGGCGGCGGTGAGTGCTGGCGGACTGGACACAGCCTCCTGCAGCACGACGATGTCCCCGACGACGCCCTTCAGCTTGGACGAGAGCTTGTCCAACAGAGGGAGGAATTCCGCCTCCACGAAGAGGACTTTGTCCTCCGCATGGTCGATCATGTAGGCGATGTCGTCGGGCGAGAGTCTCGGATTGATCGTGTGGCAGATGGCCTGCATTCCCGGCACCGCGAAATAGAGCTCGAAATGCCGATAGCCGTTCCAGGCCATCGTGCCCACGCGGTCTCCGGGCTTGACGCCGAGCCTCTGCAGGACCCGCGCCAGCCTGCGCGCCCGGCGCTCGGCTTCGGCATAGATATACCGGTGGATGCCGCGTTCGCCGAATTTCGATACGATCTCGGCTTGTGCGTGGTGGCGAGCCGCGAACGTCAGAATCGACGAGATCATCAGTGGCGCGTCTTGCATCAGGGCACGCATGGCGCTCTCTCCCTTCACCATCCCCGGGCTCGGTGTGCGGGATAAGCCCGCTCGAGCCGCCGGACCAGAAAAGCCGAGCCATAGGACGAGATCATGAAGATGCCGCCCACGATGAGCATCGGCTCCAGATACCGGAACGATTGCGCGGCTTCGTCGAGCGCGGCGCCCAGCATCTCGTTGACCGTGATCGCGGCGAGGTAAGGCGTACTCTTGAACATCGCAATCAGATAATTGCCGAGCGGCGGAATCACCCGCGGTAGTGCCTGAGGTAGGATGACAGTGAGCCAAGTGCGCCCACGCGACAGGCCGAGCGCGGCGGCGGCGTCCCACTGTCCCGCAGAAATGCTCTCGAAGCCGGATCGATAGACCTCCGCGACATAGGCCGCGTATTGCAGGCCGAGCGCCGCGATCCCGGTCGCCAGCGCGCTGGTGGCGACGCCATAGAGCGGCAGGACGTAGTAGATGAAATAGAGCTGGACGAGCAAAGGCGTCCCGCGCAGGAACATCGCGGCCGCGGCCGAGCAGCGCCTGAGTGCCGGCCAGCGCGACCATCCTGCCAGTGCGAATCCCATGCCCAGCACCAAAGCGAGCGCCATGCCGAGCCCGGTCGCGATCAGGGTGGTCAGCGCCGCCCGTAGGATGATCGGCAGCACCTGCAGCGCGTAGCCGATATCGAAGGTCATGGGGTTCCGGCCACCGTGCCCGCCGCGCGATCTCTGTCGCGGGGCGCCAGCCGCGCCTCCAGCCTGTTCGTGAGCCGCATCAGCGGCAGCCCCAGCACAAAGTAGATCGCGAGCTCCAGGGCGTAGACCAGGGCCGCATGGCCCTCCCGCTCCGCGATCTCGCGCGCGGCCAGACTCAGATCTTGCAACGTGATCAGCGAGGCGATGGCCGTGAGCTTCAGCAGCTCGACCGCTTCGTTCCCGAAAGTAGGCAGCATCAATCGAATGGCTTGAGGCAGAATGACGAGCCGCATCGCTTGTACGCGGCTCAGGCCCAGCGAGGCCGCGGCCTCGCTCTGGCCGCAGCCGATCGACTGCACGGCCGCGCGCACGACTTGCGAGCCGTACCCGCCGACATTCAGGCCGAGCACGAGCGTGGCGACCAGGAAGGGCGGCAGCGAGATCCCAAGGACCGGGAGCACGTAGAACGCGACGAACAGCTGAACCAGGGCGGAAGCACCGCGCCAAAACTCAATGTAGAGTGTGGCCGCCGATCGTATGGCCTTGAAGGAGGAGAGTTGCGCCAGGCCCGCGCCGAAAGCAGTGAGCAATCCTAGGATGGCGGATGCCACGGTGAGCTCTATGGTCACGACGATCCCTCGTGCCAGGAGCAGCCACGCGTCCGGAGAGAGATCCACGATCCTGTGCCCGGACGCGGCCGCGGCGGGTCCGCCTAGCCACAGAGCTGCGCCGCGGTCAGAGCCTCCGGCGGCAGCTCGCTCTCGCCGAATCCATAGCGGCGCAGAATGGCCAAGAGACCGCCGCTCCGGCGCAGCTCGCGCAGTCCGTCGTCATAGGCGTCGCGCAGGGTGGCGTCCGCCGGCCGGAACGCGGTGCCGGGATACCCCTTCACCTCCTGTCCTTTCTCGTCGTGCCAGCCCGTGAAGGGAGCCGCTCTTTCAATTCCCGGATCTTTGGCGGTCGCGATCAAATTGACGATCGAGGCCGCGGTCCCCGCGACCACGGCGACGCGGCCGGCCTGCAGACCCGCCAGGGCCGCCTGGTTATCGGGGAACAGCAGGATGCGATCCTTCTGAACACCGGCCGCGTCGATGTATTGGATGAGCACGCTGCCGCGGTTGACGCCGATCTGAAAATCTGTGCGCTTGGCGAGATCGGTATAGCTGTGCAGATCGAGCGGGTTGCCCACCTTCACCAGGAAGGCATCCCCCATCTGGATGTCCGGATTGCCGAACAGAACCAGCTTGCACCGCGTGGGGTTGATGTAGAGCCCGGTTGCGACCGCATCGAACCGGTCGGCGAGCAATCCCGGTATCATCGCGGCAAATTCCGCCACGACAGGCTCGATGGTCTCGACGTCCAGAGGCGCAAGCGCCGCCCGGACTACGTCCGGCGCTTCTCCGGTCGCCGTGCCATCGGCGTTCAAGGTGGCCCACGGCGCCTGGTTGAAGAAGCCGAGCCGGATCCGCTTCTCTCGACGGATTCGCGCCAGGGTATCTTCCGCCGCGCGGGCAGGCTTCGAGCGCAGCGGTCCACCCGACGCGACGATCGAGCCGAGCCCTGCCGACAAAATCCGCATCGCCTCGCGGCGCGTTCTCCCGGTCATGCTGGCCCTCCGCTTCATCGGGCGAAACTGTCGGTGGTGAGAAGCTCTACGCGCAATTGATACCGGTCGGGGTGATAATGAACCTGGACCGCCTCGATCGGCAGGGGATCGTCGGCAAAATAGAGCCGCGTCGTCGTAAGGATCGGAGTCCCCGATTTCAGCTCGAGCAGCTTTGCGATATCGCCGCGTGCGACCGCGGGCTCGATCGTCTGCTCTCCCGAGCGGACTCGAATGCCCGTGAGCTCCTCCAAATATTGAATCGAGGTTTTGCCGTGGCGCATTTGCACCTTGTGGGCGACGCGCGCGAGAGCGGGCGCAAAGAATGAATGAGTGACGGCGTAAGGCTTGCGGTCGAGGTAATTGATCGCAGCGATCGCGTAGAGCTTCCCGTCTTTGGCTATCTCGAATGCCCTTTGCACCGCGGGAGGTGGAGTTTCCTGGCCGCGTCGAAGAATCCGAGCCGTCAATTTCCGGTCGAAGGTCAGCACGTCCTTGATATGGCCGACGAGCCGCAGGGATTTTCCGTCGCTAGTGGCCCGGTTGACGAAGGTGCCGATGCCGCGTCGACGATAGATCATCCGCGCGGCGACCAGCCGCTCGACCGCGCGCCGCACGGTAATCCGGCTGACGCCGTATATCTCGCACAATTCGAGCTCAGTCGGAATCGGCTCGTCGGGGACGAGCTCTCCAGTTTGGATCTTGCTGACGAGGTCTCTCTCGATCTCGGAATAAAGCGGCATCGGGGTTGTCCGTTTTCGCGGCAAGACCACAGCGGCTAGGGGCATCCAGGCTCATCCAATGGTCCGATGCCCTGGACAGCCCGATCGACTTTGTTATCCCGATCGACTTTGTTATGATGTCCTGGCAAGCCCTGTTGCGCAAGGGTTGCGCGGGCACTGCCGGGACGGGTGAAGGATTGAGCGCGGGCGCGGCCACAGGAGAGGCGGGGATTCCGGCGCAGCCGGGGCCGGACGCCCGTGCCGAAGGCGTTGAACTCTCGATCTTCGCATCCCGTGCCCGCAACATCGCCTGGATGATCGGCTCGAGCGTGGTCCGCTCCGCGCGATCAACCTTAATTCAGCAGGGCGATCTCGCGGCTGGAGTATTGGACCGCGCTGGCCGCGTGATCGCCCTCGACGAGCACTTGCCATTGATGGCGTATTCGCTTGGTCCCGGCGCACGCGCGATCCTCGACTTCTTCGGCGACGACATTCATTCGGGCGATGTCTTCATCCACAACGATGTGTGGCATGGAAACATACAGCACGCCGATACCGGCATCTTCATGCCGGTTTTCCACGGCAGCGCGCTGGCGGGGTGGGTCGCCTGCCGAGGCCACTGGGCGGATATCGGCGGCGCCGTCGCGGGCACGGCAAACCCGAACGCAAGAGAGGTGTGGGAGGAAGCGCTGCGGATTCCCCCGGTCCGCCTCATCGCCGGCGGCCGCGAATGCCGCGACGTCTGGAATCTCGTGTTCTCGAATGTCCGGGTGCGGAACCTTGTGGAGAGCGACGCTCGCGCGCAAATCGGGGCGTGCACGCTCGGAGCGAAAGCGCTCGCGGAGCTTGTGGTGCGATCCGGCGGCCTCAATCGTTTCACGAATCTGATCGAGGGATTGTTCCAATCGAGCGGCAATGCGCTGGACGCCGCGCTCGGAAAGCTGCCGCGCGGTCGGTTTCATGGAATTTCGAGGTATATCGACGACTCCCCCGAGGGCGTTACGGAATACCCCGTCCACGTCGCGATCGATTTCTCCGGCTCGAAGGTTGTCATCGATTTCGCGGGCTCGGCCCCGCAGACCGCGACGATGATGAACTCGCCGCTGCCCTCCACCACGGCGGCGGCGCTGGTGACCATCTTGATGTTGCTCGGTCCAAATGTGCAGCACGACGAGGGCGTACTCTCGAGGTTCGAGGTGCGCGCGCCATCGGGGAGCATGCTCAACGCGGCGTTCCCGGCGGCGACATTCGGCGGCAACAAGCTCTGCGAGGCCATCGGTACAGCGATCATGGATGCGCTTGCTGAGGTGCTGCCCGACCGCGTCTGCGCGGAGTGGTCGCGTCGCCTCTCGCTCCGCGTCGGCGGCGTCGATCCTCGACACGGGCGCCGCTACCAGGAGATGTTCTTCCTCACCTATGGCGGCGGCGGAGCCGCGCGCCAGGCGGACGGCTACAACCAGCCGGGCTTGATGAGCGGCGGCAATGTGGTGCATCGCGATTACGAGCACATGGAGCTGCAGGCGCCCATGATCGTGTGGAAGCACGAATACGCCGCGGGCAGCGCCGGCGACGGGCGGTGGCGCGGAGGTCTCGGCAACGAGACGATCATCGAGCACTACGGCCGGGATGTCGTGTTCGTTACGCATGGCAGCGGCACGACGGTGGGAGCGCAGGGCGTCTTTGGTGGCGCCCCCGCCATTCCCAACGTCCTCGAGATCAGAATCGCGGATGGCACGATTCGGCGTGTGCATGCGCGGGAGAAAGTCGGCCCGCTGTCTCCGCCCGTGACGAGCCGACAGGTCACCGGCGGCGGCGGCGGCTATGGCCGGCCGGAGGACCGCGATCCCGAAGCGTGCCGCAAGGACGCGCTCGAGGAACTGTCCGCCGCCACGGAGGTGCCCGCGTGATCCGGACCCGCCGCGCCGCTCCCCAGGTCGGGAGCGACCGGCACGCCCTGACCTTCGGGCTCGGGATCCTCACGGGACAAACGCGTCCCGGATCCGGCATGAGCGTCTCGGACGAGTATCGCGCGCTGATCTCGATCTCCCGCGCAGCGGAATCCCTGGGATTCGACAGCGTGTGGCTGAGCGAGCATCACGGTGCTGACGATGCCTATCTGCCGTCGCTGCTCCCCATGCTGGCTGCCATCGCGTCCGTCACGGAGAGGGTGCGTCTGGGGACGGCGATCCTCATCCCGGCGCTCTGTCACCCCATCGAGCTCGCCGAGAGCGTCGCGGTGGTCGATCAGATTTCGCGCGGCCGAGTGATCCTCGGTCTCGGGCTCGGATGGCGCAGGGAGGAGTTCGCAACGTTCGGCATTCCGTTCTCGGAAAGGGCAGGCCGCACGGCGGAGATCATCGGCATCTTGCGTCGCCTTTGGTCCGACGCCCCGGCGCCTTTCCGCGGCAGATACTACCAGCTGGACCGGATGCGGATCCGGCCTCTCCCCTACAGGTCCGGCGGACCACCGATCTATCTCGCGGGCTCGAAGGAAAAACCGATCCGCAGAGCCGCGGCGCTCGCGGACGGATTGTTCTACAGCCGCTCCGGTCCGACGGCGGCGAGCGTGCAACCCACCTTCGGCCATGTCGAAAGCGCGCTGCGTTGGATCGAGGACGAGCGGAGCCAGCGCGGCGCAATGGGTTCGTTCCCCCTCACGTTGCTGGTCAATGCCTTCGTTTCCAAGAGCGATCCCTGGGCGATCATCGGCGACGGCGTCGACCATCAATTCCTCGCGTATGCGCGGTGGAAGAAGGAAGACGCCGGGCTCGCGATGTCGCCGGAAGACGAGCTGGAGGCCGTGCGAAATGGTCGGCTGCTGATGCTGGCGGGCGACCCCGGGACGCTCGTGAGCGGCCTGGGTCCGTGGATCGATGTGCTCCTTCCGCATTGTCCGCTCAATCTCGTCGTGAAGATGCATTATCCCGGCGTTGGCGAAAACCGGACGATCGAGGCACTAGAGCTCTTTGCAAAGGAGGTCATGCCGCAGCTCAAGGGTCGCGCGACGGGCGATGCCGCACCCGCGTCCAACGCTTACGCGACGGGCTGAGCCATGAGCAGCGCGGCGGGGGCGATCGGTACAATGGGCGCGGAGAAAAGTGCCATGCGCCGGTCTTCCGTGCCGGCGCTCGAAGTGGCGCAACTCGGGCTACGCTACGGCCGACACACCATCCTCACGGACTTCAACCTGCAGGTGAAGGAAAGCGATTTCGTCTGTCTGCTGGGACCCAGCGGCTGCGGCAAGACCTCGGTGCTGAAGCTAGTTGCGGGCCTCATTGAGCCGCAAATGGGCACGATCCTGGTCGACGGTACGCCGATTCATGGGCCGGGCACCGAGCGCTCGATGGTGTTTCAGAATTATGGACTGCTCCCGTGGCGAACGGTGCTGGGCAACGTCGAGCTCGGCCTCGAGATCCGCGGCGTCTCCAAGCGCGAGCGGCGCGCCGTCGCTCTAAAGGAGATCGAGCGGATCGGGCTCTCCGGCTTCCAGAATCATTTCCCGAATCAACTCTCGGGCGGCATGCAGCAGCGCGTGGGCTTGGCGCGCGCCTTCACTAAGAATCCGCGCATCCTTCTGATGGACGAGCCGTTCGCCGCCGTCGACATGCAGACGCGGGAATATCTACAGGACGAGCTCCTCAAGGTCTGGGAGCAGGTCAAGACCACCGTGTTGTTCGTCACGCACAGCATCGACGAGGCAATCTATCTCGGCGACCGCGTCGTGGTTCTGAGCGCGCATGGCGGCGAGACCAGGCTGTCGCTCGACATCGATCTGCCTCGCCCGAGATACGAGACCGACATCAAGGCGAGCCGGCGGTTCGGGGAATTGCGGCATCTCATCCGAGAGGCGCTCCGTGGCCAGTGACACACGTGAGCGCGAGACGGCGAGTATGAGCTCCGCGCTCGGCCAAGCCGCTGCGGTCGCGAAAGAAAGATCCCCTTTGCCGGACGCGACCGATTCGCCGAGCTGGACGCTCCTTCGCGTGGCGCCGTTGGTCTGGCTCAAAATCGCGTCGCTGGTCGTCACCTTGCTGGTATGGGAATGGTACGGCCGCGGCGTGAGTTCGATCTTCTTTTCCTATCCTACGGCGATCGCGGCTGCCGTCCCGGACATGATCGAGTCCGGTGAGCTCGGCAGAGCGCTGCTCTCGAGCTTGCAGCCTTTTGCCGTGGGCTGGGGGGCCTCGATCATCCTCGGCGTCCTCGTGGGGCTGCTGATGGGGCGCTACCGCGTAGTGGACGCCCTGCTGGACGCCCAGATCAGCGCGCTTTACTCGGCGCCCACCGTCGCCCTGATCCCCATCTTCATCTTGTGGCTCGGGCTTGGTTTTCGGGCGAAAGTCGCGATCATTTTCCTGTCCGCGTTTTTCCCGATCGCCATCAATTCCCAGAGCGGCGCGAGAGCCGTGACGCCGGATCTGATCGATATCGGCAGAGTCGAGCGCGCGCGCGAGGATCAGATCTTCACCAAAATCGTGGTGCCAGCGTCGCTGCCCTTCATCATGACGGGCATTCGTCTGTCGGTCGGTCGTGCGGTCGTCGGCATGGTGGTCGCCGAAATGTTCACGGCGATTACCGGCCTCGGCGGATCGATCGTGCTCTACAGCAGCACCTACAAGATGGATCGGCTGTTCGTGTCCGTCATCTTGCTCGCGATGCTGGGCGTCGGTCTGACCTATCTGATCAAGAGGCTTGAGCGTCGTCTGATGCCGTGGCGATCGTGACGCACGATCGGCAGAAAATTCGTATGGAGAGGAGATAGGGAATGCAAAAGCTGGTAATCAAGAACGGGTCGGTCTTCACGGGAGGGCAGCTTCGCGAGCTCGACGTGGTATGCGCGGGCGAGAAAATCGCGGCGCTCGCCGCGCGCGGCGCAGACATCGCGCCCTCCGATGCGCAAATCATTGACGCCAAGGGCGCTTGGGTATTACCGGGTCTGATCGATACCCACGTACATTTCCGCGAGCCCGGTTACGAGTACAAGGAGACCATCGAGAGCGGTTCCCGCGCCGCCGCGGCGGGCGGCATCACGATGTTCATCGATATGCCGAACGTGAAGCCGCCGACGAACACCGTCGAGCGGTTCATCGATCATCGGCAGCGGGCAGAGAAGACCTCCTTCGTCGATTTCAATCATTGGGCGCTCCCGCTGCAGATCCCTCAGATCAGGGGCATCGCCGAAGAGGGCGCCACGGGATTCAAGTTCTTCCAGAAGGACGCTCACTATCCCTACGACCAGGGCGTCTCCATCCGCGACCACGGCATCATGATGGAGGTCATGCGGGAGATCGCCAAGACGGGCTTGCCGTGCCTCGTTCACACGCACGACCAAGACATCTGGGAGATGAAGACGAAAGCCTACACCGAGCGGGGCGCGACCGAGTGGCCCCGGTGGCGCGAGGTCTCCTATGGCGACAACTGCATCAGCCAGACCTCGGGCTTCTCGCTCGCCGTGTTGCTCGCGGACACCGTGGGCTGCCGTGTGCGGCCGCTGCACGTGCAGAGTCACGGTCAGCTGCAGCTCGCGCGCGCGCTGCGGGCTGGAGGCTACGAGTTCGTGACGGAAATGAACCCTTCCGCCCTCTTCACGGTCATGCCCTTGGCAAAGCGGGGCGAGGGCGATGTCGAGAAGAACTGGGCCGCCCTCGAGGACGGCACTATCGATGTCTTCGCTTCCGACCACGCGCCGCACAGCGCGGAGGAGGTCGAGAAGGCGAAGAAGTCATCGTTCCAGTCGGTGGTCGGATCCTACCCTTGGGTCGAGCATTGGGGGGCGCTGCTTCTGACCGGCGTGGTGGAGGGTCGGCTCAGCCTCAAGCGCTTCGTCGACGTGACGTCGGCGAATGTCGCGCGGCATCTCAATGTCTTTCCTCGGAAGGGCACCATCTCCGTAGGCTCCGACGCCGACATGGCGATCTTCGAGACCGGCGGGAAGGCGAAGCTCGGCACGGATCTGCCAGTCTATTCCAAGTGCCAGCAAACGCAGATGGCGGGAACGCCCGTCTCCGCCGTGCCGGTCTGTACGGTGCTCCGCGGCCGCGTGGTGTTCGATCGGGGCAAGTTTCCCGCGGGCGCCGGATACGGAACATTCATCCGCCCGGTCAGCCGCCGCGAGCCGCTGCCGGCGAAGCCGTAGCCCAAGCACAAGGAGGCGGCCTTGCGGGACGAAATAGTGAGCTTCTACAGCGAGGGCCTGAAGATCGAGGCGCTCGTGCGACGACCCGACACGCCTCCGGGGCCCCGGGGCTACCCCGTCATTATCCACGGCCCCGGATATCTGGGATTGGCCAACAGTCGGGTGTCGCGCTTCTACAACGAGGTTTTCTGCAAGGAAGGCTTCGCGGTAGTCGCGCCGAACTACCGCGGATTCGGCGGCAGCGAAGGCGAGCGCGGCTGGATCCTACCGGATGTGCAGCTGCAGGATCTCGTCAACACCCTGACCTATATCGAAACGGTCGCCGATTTCGACGCGTCGAGGATCGGTGCTTATGGCCATGGCGGGACCGGGGGCGGCAACGCCATCATGCTCGCGGGAGTCGATTGGCGGATCAGATGCGTCGCCGCCCAGTCGCCGATCGCGGATGGCGCTACTTGGCTGCGCAGCATGCGCCGCAACTATGAATGGCTGGTTTTGCTTGAGCGCGTCGAAACGAACGCGCGCAAGCGCGTGCTTGAAGGGCGCGGCGAGATCGTCGACCCGCGCGAGGAGATCATGGTTGCAACGCCGCAGCGCAAACAGGAAGTCGCGCGCGCCGCGGCGGACAAAGCCAATACAGACCAGACCGTCGGCTCGGAATTTCACCTTGCTAGCGTGGAGCACATTCTCCGCTATCGGCCGATCGACTTCGTCCGCAAGATCTCCCCGCGGCCGATCCTGGTCATCTCGCTCAACCGTGACGCCGTCACCCCCGAGTACCTCGGCGCGGAGCTACTGTTCGAACAGGCCCTGGCTCCGAAGACCCTGGTTCGCCAAAACGAAGCCATCACGCACTACCGTTCCTACGAGCAGAACCTCGATTTGGTCGGGCCGATTCTGGCCGACTTTTACCGCGAGCACCTCGTCGACAGCCGGCTCTCCGTCTTCCGGTCGACCCCGGAGGGCGTGACCGTCGAGCATGTCGGCGAAAAACGCGCGGGTGCAGCGGGACACGGAGGGTGACGTGAGAGCAAAGCGCATCAGGTCCACGGAATACGGCCACCCCGTCGAGACCTTCACTCAGGCCTGCGAAGTGCCGGCGGGTGGATCGGTGATCTTCTTCTCCGGCATCACCGCCCGCGATGCGAATGCCAAGGTCGTGGGCGCAGGCGACATCGAGCGCCAGTGCCGGCAGGTGTTCGACAACATCAAGAAGATATTGAGCGCCGCCGGCGCCACGGTCGAGGACGTTGTCAAGACCAACGCCTACGTAACGCGCTCGGAGTACATGGAGGTCTATCGCCGCCTCAAGGAGGAGTACTTCGGAAAGCTCGGACCGCCTGGGACGGTCGTGCAGGTCGTGGCGCTCTACGACCCGCTTCAGTTGATCGAGATCGAGGCGATCGCCGTCGTGCAAAAGTCGGGCGGCTGATGGGATGCAGCAGGGAGTTTGAACATGATTACCCGTGACATGAAGACCTACGGCATTCTGTTGCCGCATTTCGGGCCGCATGCGGGCGGCGAACTCCTGCTCAGGAGCACGAAACGGATAGAGGAACTCGGCTTCGACGCCGTCTGGGTCCGAGATCATCTCGTGTTCCATCCCCATGCCTA
>Ga0209415_10001972_pt1 | contig 38905 bp, 36 predicted proteins | sample PeaSoiSIISIP2007_FD_187696 | JGI IMG/M metagenome (GOLD analysis project Ga0209415, IMG submission 187696) | Peat soil microbial communities from Weissenstadt, Germany - SII-SIP-2007 (SPAdes) (version 2) | ecosystem: Environmental > Terrestrial > Soil > Wetlands > Peat | place: Germany...
CCCCCCCGCCGATGGAACTCCGCGACAAGGCAGGCCAACTCCCCCTCTCGCCCGGAGTGTACCTCTATAAGGATGCCGCCGGCCGCGTCATCTACGTCGGCAAAGCCAAGATCCTCCGCCACCGCGTCCGCAGCTACTTCTCCGACGACAAGCTCTCCGACGTCAAAACCGGCACCCTCATCTCCGAAGCCCGCGACGTCGACTACATCCTGGTCGACAACGAAAAGGAAGCCCTGGCCCTCGAGAACAACCTCATCAAGCAGTACAAACCGCGCTTCAACATCCTGCTCCGCGACGACAAAACCTACCCCTACATCAAGCTCACCAGCGAACGGTACCCCCGCGTCTACGTCACCCGCCGCCTCCGCAAGGATGGCGCCACTTACTTCGGCCCCTACTTCCCCGCCAACCTCGCGCACCGCCTGGTGCATTTCATCCACCGCCACTTCCTGGTCCCCTCCTGCAAGGTCGATCTCACCCGCTACCACCCCAAACCCTGCCTCCAATACCACATCCACCGCTGCCTCGGCCCGTGCGTCCTCGGACTCACCACCGACGACGCCTACTCCACCGCCGTGCACAACGTGAAGCTCTTCCTCGAAGGACGCCACACCGACCTGGCGCGCGGCCTCCGTGCCCGCATGCAGGACGCCTCCGAAAACATGCGCTTCGAGGAGGCCGCATCCCTGCGCGACCTGCTCGCCACCGTCGAAGAGATCGAAGAGCGGCAGAAGATGGCCGCCGCCAAGGGCGATGACGTCGATATCTTCGCCTGCTACGCCGAACCGCCGCTCGTGGCCCTCAACCTCTTCCACCTCCGCAACGGCCAGATCGTCGATCGCCGCGAGTTTTTCTGGGAAGACCAGGAGGAGTTCGACGAAGCGCAGTTCTTCTCCTCCCTCCTCAAGCAGCTCTACCTCGACCAGCAGTACATCCCTACCGAGATCCACGTGCCCGTGGAGTTCGAAGACCACGATGCCCTCGAAGAGCTGCTCTCCGAGAAGCGCAATCGCAAGGTCGAGATCCGCACCCCGCAGCGCGGACAGAAGAAGGCGCTCCTCGGCCTCGTCGAGACCAACGCCAAGCACAGCTTCGACGCGCGCTTCCGCGTCCTCAAGCCATCATCGCGCGCCATCCAGCAGGCCCTGCAGGAGGCCCTGAATCTTGCCGACGCGCCCGCGCGCATCGAGTGCTTCGACATCTCCCACATCCAGGGCACCGACAAAGTGGCCAGCATGGTGGTCTGGGAAGAAGGCCGCATGAAAAAGGCCGACTACCGCAAGTTCATCATCCGCACGGTCATCGGCAACGACGATTTCGCCAGCATGCGCGAGGTCGTGACCCGCCGCTACTCGCGCCTCCAGGAAGAGAAGCGCCCCCTGCCCGGACTGGTGCTCATCGATGGCGGCCTAGGCCAGTTGCACGCCGCCGCCGAAGCGCTCGAAGCCATCGGCATCAGCGACCAGCCCCTGGCATCCATCGCCAAGCGCGAGGAGATCATCTACGTCTACGGGCAGGAGGATGAGCCGGTCGTGCTCGACCGCTTCTCCCCCATCCTGCACCTCGTGCAATCCATCCGCGACGAGGCGCACCGCTTTGCCGTGACCTTCCACCGCTCGCGCCGCAACGCGCGCCAGCTCACTTCCGAACTCGATGCCATCGAGGGCATCGGCAAGAAGACCGTGCTGAAGCTGCTCAAGGAATTCGGCAGCTCGGAACTGGTCCGCGCCGCCTCCGAAGAGCAATTGACCGCCGTGGTCGGCCGCGCCGCCGCCCGCCGCGTCAAGTCGCACCTCCAGTAACATCTCCTATTGAGGTTCTACCCTCAGATGCACGCGAAGCTCTCTGAGCGCCGTACTAAGAACCTCTCGACCAACCGCCCTCTTCAAGAACAGTCCCAGAATCCGTACCTTGAACGCGTTCTCGATGGACATAATATCGAGCTTCTGAACGGCAGTCGCCAGTTCTTCCTGTTTCGCGTCGGGCACGTCCTCCTTGAGCGCCAGGCAGTACGCCGTTAAACCTCGGGCGGCTTTTGCGTAATCGATGCCATCCATCTCGTCCTCGACGGGCTGCTCGATCACCGTCTCCTCAGCATCCGGCATCGACTTCAGTTTGGTTTGGAACCTGGGCCACATGGCCTCGAAGATCTCGTCGAGATGTGATTCCGGCACTGGCTCCTCGCTGATGGCGGTATTGATCGCCGATACCATCCTTCGCGTGTCATCCTTCTCAGCCCGGGTCGCCTGGAACATTCCCAGCGGCGGCTCGATGTCCTGGTACCGCAAGCCAGCCGAAAGATAAGTGCACAGACGTGTCTCGTCGTCGATGGTCTTCGAAAGCGCGCCCGCCTCATAGAGGATCCACGGCGCCTTGAGGTTCTCGGGTGTCAGGCAGCAGATCCCGACCTTGATGGCATTCAGTGCCACGTCCACCTGGCGAAGGCCGCGCGCGCCCTTATCGACATCTTTTTCGGACATCCAAGGCCGCGCTGCCTGAACCACCATCGGGAGCCAACTCCGCAGCACCTCCGCCACCCAACGGCTTCTCGCCCCGGACCAACTGATGAAGATGTTATAGCTCCGGCTCATGCCGTCTCAGGCCGAGTGGACCAGGTCCGCAATGTCTACTCCGAGTTTCGTCAACCGCGCGGCTTCGTCGCCGGGTTCGCCGGAGATCGCGACAAAACCCATATCTTCCAGGCTCAGAATTGCCTGCGAAAAGTCCAGAAAGCCCATGCCAGTGGCTTCATGCAACTCGAAGATCGCCATGCTACGTTGCCGAGTTGCGTTCAGGACGGTCAGCACGGAGAGTGTGTTCCCACCCGAGACGCGGCCCCGTCCGGCGGGAGATGCCCGATGCTTTTGCAAGCCTTCCAGGAAAGGGAGGAAGCCGGTCGCCTTGAAGGTTTCCATATGCAGTTATTATATAACTCATGCCCGTCCTCCGCCTGCGACAGACCGCCGAGGGCGAAAACCGCTACAAAGTGTTCCTCGATCTCGAAGCTGGCAGCACTCGGCGCTCAGAATGGCGGATGGTTTGTGCACTCTCAACGGCAGGGGTTTTGAGCCGGCCAATCGGTTCGGCATAATGGTATGGAGCCCTGCCGAAGCGTGGCACCAAGTGGAGAAATCCCGTGAGAAAAGGTAACGTCGCCCTGCGTCTCCAGCCCTACCTGCTGGAAGAAGCCCGCAAAGTAGCCCGCGCCGAAGGAGTGGCCCTCAATCAACTGATCAACGTGGCAGTGGCCGAGAAGATCTCCGTCCTTCGCACCGACGAATACTTTCGCGAGATGGCCGCCCATGCCAACATACCGAAAGCCTTGAAGATCCTGGCCCGCGCCGGCGTCGGCAATCCGCCCGTGAGCGGCGACGAACTCCCAACCAAACGCCGCCGCCCGTAAACCCCGGCCTCTTCACGCTACAATCTACTTTTGAAGCTCGCGCTCATCGGATACGGCCACGTCGCACGCGCCCTCGCCCGCCTCCTCCACCAAAAGCAGGGCGACTTCCCCTTCACCATCACCGGCATCCACACCCTCCGCCACGGCACCGCCATCGACCCCGCCGGCCTCCCCGATCCCCCGATCTTCGGTCCCCGCCTCCCCTCCATCGAAGCCTTCCTCGACGCCGCCCGCGCCGAAATCGCCGTCGAGCTCACCACCCTCGAACCCTCCACCGGCGAGCCCGCCATTTCCCACATCCGCGCCGCCTTCGCCCGCGGCATGCACGTGGTCACCGCCAACAAAGGCCCCATCGCCCACGCCTACGCCGCCCTGCGCGACGAGGCCACCGCCGCCGGACTCGGCTTCCGCTTCGAATCGGCCGTCATGGATGGCGCCCCGGTCTTCAACCTGTGGCACCGCAGCCTCCCCGCCGTGAAAGTGCTCGGCTTCGCGGGCGTCCTGAACTCCACGTCCAAAATCGTGATCGAAACCATGGAGGAAGGCGGCTCCTTCGAATTCGGCCTCGCCACCGCGCGCCAACTGGGCATCACGGAAGCCGATGGCGCCTTCGACGTCGAGGGCTGGGATTCCGCCGCCAAGACCGCCGCGCTGGCCAACGTCCTCATGGACGCGCGCACCACTCCGCAACAGGTCTCGACGCGCGGCATTACCCGCCTCACCCCCAAGCGCCTCAAGGAGATCATGCGCCAGGGCAAGACCGTACGGCTGGTCAGCCGTGGGCGCCGCACGGGGTCCGGCGTCTCCTTGCGCGTGCGCGCGGAAGTCTTGGACCGCGCCGACATCCTGGCCGCCACCCCGGGAACCTCCAACCTGATTCTCTTCCATACCGACCTCATGGGCACATTCGGCATCGTCTCCATCCAGCCCGGCGTGGACCAGACCGCCTACGGCGTGTTCAGCGACCTGGTGAACCTCAGCGAAATCCCGTGAGTTCCGCCCTGTTTTATCCACAGCGCAACCCAATGAAACTACAGCGAAAACCAAACAAATGGTTTCGTTTGGCAAAACGCCAATCGCCCGTTCCCCGCCAACCCCCGACCCCCGGCCCCCGGCCCCCGGCCCTGGCCCCTGGTTAAAAAAATGGAACTCCGAACGTACCGGGGATAACCTTTCCGACCTCGGTGTCGTCTTTTCGTTGAAACCGCTCTGCAACTGTGAGTGGGCCAATCGGCCTGGAAGGGTGAAAATGGCAACTCCGAGTAGCACTCCGTCGCCCGGCGACGGAGTCCAGATCACAACTGCACCTCCCCTGCCGCGACCTGCGGCGGTGCCGCCCCGGCAACCGGAAAAGCGGCGGCGGACCGGCTTGTGGGGCGTTGCTGTGATTCTGGCTTTGCTGGCTGGCGGTGCAGCGTTTTATATCAACAGGCAATCGGCGTCCAAGGCCGGCGGCGGCGCCGTGATCTCCGTTCCCACCATCGCCGTATCGCTCGGCACCGTCACCGCCACGGTCAGGGTCAACGGAACCGTGGCCGCCGAGAATTTTAAGTCCCTCCTGGCGCCGCGCATCACCGGCAGCCGCACCGGCATGAACCGCGGCGGCACGGATGCCAATTTCGGCGGCCCTCAAGCCGGTGCCGGCGGCGGTATGGGCGGGGACTTTACGTTGATTTTGTTGCACTTAGCTAAAGCCGGGATTCACGTGAAAGCCGGCGATGTGGTGGCCGAATTCGATCCCCAATTCCAGTTGCAGCGCCTCGACGACTACAAGGATACGGTGATCCAAATGGAAAACTACATCAAGAAGCTGGTGGCCAACCTCGCCGCTACCAAGGAAGCCCACGACCAGACCGTCCGCAGTGCCAAGGCCGACTGGGACAAGGCCGTCCTGGATCTCCAAACCGCCCCCATCCGATCCCAGATCGATGCCGAGAAATACAAGCTGATGGTCGACCAGACCGAGGCCATCTATAAACAGTTGGTCTTCGAGTCTTCCCTGGTGGAAGAATCGCAGCGCGCCGCCATCCGCAGCTCCGAGCTCAATCGCGACCAGTCCAAAATCGAATTGCAGCGCGCCGAAACCAACGTCCAGAGAATGACCATCAAGTCCCCCATGGATGGCATCGTGGTCATGGCCAGCATCGTCCGCAACGGCGAGTTCGGGCAGATCCGCGAGGGCGACCAGGTCAACGCCGGTCAGCCTTTCGTCACCATCGTCGATCCGCGTTCCATGGTGCTGAACGCCACCGTCAACCAGGTGGATGCCGAACGGCTGCGGCTGGGAATGAAGTCCACCATCCGGATCGACGCCTACCCCGGCGTCGAACTGCCCTCATCCCTGGCCGGCATCGGAGCCATGTCCAAGACCAGTACATTCCGCGCCAGCTACGTGGGTGAGATCCCCGTCCGCATCAAGATCGAAAGGACCGACCCGCGCCTGATTCCCGATCTCACGGGCAGCGCGGAGATCGTAATGAATGCGGAGAATGGCACGGTCGTGGCGCCCCGCGCCGCCGTCTTTGCGGAGAACGATGGCTCGTTCGTTTTCGTGCAGGGCCCGGAAGGTTTCACCAGGAAGAAAGTGGACCTCGGCCTGAGCAGTTTTACCGCGGTGTCGATCCGTTCCGGTTTGCAGCAGGGGGACGTCGTCGCACTCCAGCGCCCCATGTGATGTGGGGCAGGCTTCAGCCTGCCAATCGCAGTGCCTGCAAGGTAAGTTTTATGCAACCTGACATTTTAAGTTCGTTCGGTGGGGCAGGCTTCAGCCTGCCAATTCCAAGCGCCCCGATCGTGGGCCGTTGGCCGCCGGCTTCTGACTCCTGTCTCCTGACTCCTCAATATACTTATGCCATCTAAGGATCTAAAACCGAAGACTCGTCTGGGAAAATCCAATCCCCGCAGGGTCAAAATCATTACCTGGATCGTCGGGCTCGCGTTGTGCGGCGGCGGCCTGTTTGCGGCGTACCGCTACACCGGAACCACCGAAGTGGAAGTCGCGGTCGCCCGCGTCAGGCGCGCCGATTTCATCATCAGCGTGCGCACCCGCGGCGACATCCGTAGCGCCCGTTCCACCATTCTCAAAGCTCCCTCCGTGCCCGGTTTGCGCATCGTCCACCTGGCCGACAACGGACGGCCCATCAAGAAGGGCGAAGTGGTCGTGGAGTTCGATGCCGTTCAGCAGGAGTCTAACGTCATTTCACGAACCACCGCGGTGCGCGCCGCCGATGGCGATATCGAGCAGACCAAGGCTACCCAGGTGATGAGCGACGACGCGGACGTCATGAGCAAAATGGGGTCGGAGTACGACGTGGAGCGAGCCAAGTTGGATGCCAGCAAGGCCGAGGTCCTCTCCGCCATCGACGGCGAAAAGAACCGCATCGCCGTGGGCGTTACGGAAGGCGCCCTGCAGCAGGTAAAGGCCACCATCAACGCTCACCAGGTGGGAAATCAAGCCGACCTCGACCGCCTTGACCAACGCAAAATAAAGGCCGTGAAAGACCTGGATCTGGCGCGCAGCTACCTGGGGACCATGCAGCTCCGCGCTCCCACCGACGGCCTGGTGAACGTCCTGCCGAACTTCCGCTCGCAGGGCACCTTCGGACAATCCACCCCGCCCTTCAAAGAGGGCGATAACGTGTGGACCGGCGCCGAAATCGCGGAAATCCCCGATCTCTCGCAAATGTATATCAACCTCAACCTGGAGGAAGTGGATCGCGGCAAACTGCAGATGGGCCAGGTGGTGCACGTGCGCGTGGATGCCATTCCGGACAAGGAATTCCTCGGGGACATCGACTTCATCAGCCCCATCGCCAACCTCGTCTATAAGGGTGGATCGACCCCCGAAAAAACCTTCCCCGCGCGCGCCACGCTCAAGAACATGGACGACCGGCTGCGTCCCGGCATGAGTTCCTCCGCCGAAATCATCATCGAGCGCGAGCCCGACAGGCTGCTCATTCCAGCCCGCTCCAGCTTCGATAAGGACGGCAAGCCGGCGGTCTACGTTCAGATCGGCAAGAACTTCGTGGTTCGCCCTATCCAGGTCGGCCGGCGCAACGACGACGACATCATTGTCACCGGCGGTCTCAAGGAAGGCGAGATCGTGACCCTGGAAAGCCCGGCCGATGCGGCCAAGAGGGCCAAAAAGAAGTTGTAGCACAGGCATTCCTGCCTGTGTGGTTTGTTGAGCATTTACATGAAAAAGTTCATCTATCGATTGTTCGGCCTGGCGATCCTGGTGGCGGGCGGCTGGTACGGATACCGCTACTACAAGCAGATGCCCTCCCGCCAGGAGTCCATCCCCACCACCAAGGTGCAGCGCGGCGACGTCGTCATCCGTGCCTTCACCCGCGGCGAGTTGCATGCCGTCCGCTCGGTCACCCTGATCGCCCCCAACCTCAATGGCACCGTGCAGGTCACGGCGCTGGCCCCGGTGGGATCTCTGGCGCATGAGAAGGACCTCATCGTCGATTACGACGATTCCGAGCGCCTGGCCGCCCTCGAAGAGGCGCAGCTTGCCGTGGAGTCGGTCGACGAGTCCATCAAGAAGGCCAAGGCCGACCTCGCGATCCAACAAAGCCAGGATGCCGTAACCCTGCTCAAAACCGGCTATGACGTGCGCCGCGCGGAGCTCGAAGTTCAGCGCAACCCGGTCATCGACGCCATCGATGCCAAGAAGAACATTCTCAACCTGGAGCAGAGCAAGCGCGCCCTCGAACAGCTCGAGGCCGATATCCAGGCCCGCCAGGATCAGGCCGATTCCCAGTTGGCCGTGTTTGCCGAACAGCGCAACCGCAGCCTGATCTACGTCGCCCAGGAAATGCAGCGCATCGCCCAGACCAAGTCACTCGCCCAGATCACCGGCTTGGTCGCCGTCCGCCAGAACCGCGCCGGATTCTTCAACTTCGGACAGCAGATGCCGGACATCCGCGAAGGCGACACCTTGCAGCCCGGCATGCCGGTGGCCGACCTGCTGGATCTCTCGGAGCTCGAAGTCTGGACCAAGGTCGGCGAGCTCGATCGCGCCAATCTGAAGGAAGGGCAGGATGCCCTCCTCCAGTTGGATGCCATTCCCGACAAACAGTTCCGCGGCAAGATCAAGGCCATGAGCGGCACCGCCGCTTCCGACGTGTTCTCGGGCGATCCGTCCAAGAAGTTCGATGTGATCTTCTCCATCGACATGCGCCAGTTGCTGACCGGCCTGGGTATGAAGACCGCCGACGTGGACCGCGTCATGGCCACCGCCGAAGCCAACTCCAAGAAGAACGTGGTCAACACAGCCCCGTCGTTTTTCGCCAACCTCCAAAGCGGAATGGCTGGCGGCCCGCAGGCGGCCTTGCCGGGTATGCCGGGTGCTCCGGGAATGCCGGGTGCGCCTGGAATGCAGGGTCAGCCCGGGATGCCGGGCGGCGCCGGCATGCAGCCCGGCATGCAGCCCGGCATGCAGCAAGGTGGCGGTAATCCCGATCAAGGCGGAGGCCAGGGTGGCGGTGGCCGGCGTGGCGGCCGCGGCCCGGGCGAAGGCGGCCGCGGAGGCCGCGGCGCCGCGGAAGGTGCGGGTGGCCGCGGCCCGGGCAACGCGTCCGACGATATTGCCCAGCAGATGCGCGATGTGCGGAAGAAAATGGGGTCGGCCACTCCCGAAGAACTGCCCAAACTCCAGCAGCAGCTCCAGGATCTGATCGCCAAGGCCGGTACCACCGCGGTCTCCCCGTCCGGCGGCCGCGGCGGCATGTCCGTCGCCAACCCGCTCGATATGTTGCGCCGTAACGGCGGCTCGCCATTTTCCGAAGAAGAGCGCAAGAACGCCAAGCTGCCGCCTCCCCCCGAGGAGGATTCGCAGGTGCAGGCCCTGCTCCGGCCCGGCTTGCTCGCCGATGTCGAAATCGTGGTCGAACAGATCCCCAACGCCCTGCACATTCCCACCCAGGCGGTCTTCGACAAGAACGGTAAGCCCACCGTGTTCGTGCTGCAGAAGAACGGCCGCTACGAGCCGCGTGAAGTGCAGTTGATGAAACAGAGCGAGTCGCTGATGGTGTTGTCCTCCGGCGTCCAGCCCGGCGAGATCATCGCCCTTTCCGACCCCACCGCCGACAAGAACGACAAGAAAGCCAAGTCCGCGGACAAAAAACCCGGCGGCGGCGGCGCCATGAACGGCATGCCCGGAGGAAAGTAGCACAGGCATTCCTGCCTGTGACCGAAGGAAAACAAAATGATCGGCTCTCACATCATTCCCGAATTGAAAATGGGGCTGGCCAGCCTCTTTGCCCACAAGCTGCGCAGCCTCCTCACCATGCTCGGCATGATCTTCGGCGTGGGCGCGGTGGTGGCCATGCTCTCCATTACCGCCGGCGCGCAGAAAGAAATGATGAGCTTCATCGACCAACTGGGCGTCAACAACATCATCGTCGAGGCCCACGAAGCCATCGACCGCAACGAGCTGCAGACCGTGCGCTCCGTCTCCCCGGGACTCAGCTTCCGCGACTTCCGCGCCATTTCCGAGAACGTCTCCGGCCTCGTGGCCATCACCCCCCGCAAGCGTTTCAAGCCGCAAAAGCTCCTCCCCAAGACCGCCACCGAACCGCCCCAGTTGATCGGTGTGCTTCCCAACTACGTGGAGATCAACAGCCTCAAGCTCACCGAAGGCCGCTTCTTCACCGAGGACGAAAACAAAAGTTCCGCGCCCGTCTGCGTGCTGGGCGAATCCACCAAGGTCAACCTGCTGGGCTACGACCCCGCCGTCGCCAAGTTCATCAAGGTCAACGACACCTGGCTCCAGGTGATCGGCGTGCTCACCCCCCAGGCCTCCGGCGATTCCGACGTGGAAGGCGCCCAGGCCGCCAACCGCAATAACCTGGTCATCGCCCCGCTCAATACCGTCATGCGCCGCTTCGAGGACAACACCAGCTACCTCAAGGACGAGATCGACGGCATCTACATGAAGGTCGGCCCTAACATCGATTCCATCGAAACGTCCAACGTGGTGCGCGCCATCCTGACGGCCACTCACAAAGATGCCGGGGATTTCACCGTCATCGTGCCCGCCGGCCTCCTCGAGCAGCGCAAGCAGACGCAAATGATCTTCAACATCGTCATGATCTGCATCGCCGGCATCTCGCTCCTGGTCGGCGGCATCGGCATCATGAACATCATGCTCGCCACGGTGCTCGAGCGGACCCGCGAAATCGGCATCCGCCGCGCCATCGGTGCACGCCAGGCCGATATCGTCCGTCAGTTCCTCACGGAGGCCGTCCTGATCTCCATCGCCGGCGGCCTCATCGGCATCGTGTTCGGTGTCACTCTATCCAAGATCATCGCCTCGGCCGCCGGCTGGTCGACCCTGGTTACCGGTTCGTCGATCGGGGTCGCCTTCGGCGTTTCGGTGTTCATCGGACTGTTGTTTGGAATTTATCCGGCCGTGCAGGCCGCGAAACTCGACCCTATCGAGGCCATTCGTTACGAGTAGAACTATGCTGTTTCGAACATTCCTTACAGGCATTCTCCTGACGGCCGGCGCGTTTGCGCAGTTGTCGTCATTCCCCAAGCCCAATTATTTTCGCGAGGCCTTTCAGGCAGCCCAGACCAAGGTCGAGCTGCGCGACCCGGTAAAGCTCAAGGATTATGTGGCCGGCGGCAAGCTCGAGCTGTCCCTCAAGCACTACCTGGAGCTGGCCATGGCCAATAATACGGACATCCAGATCCAGTTGATCTCCATCGAGATCCCCAAGTACAACATCGAGTCCGTCTATGGATTGTGGGATCCCACGGCCCGGGCCTCCTTCTCCACCACCCGAACCACCGGTCTGCCGACCAGCGCCCTCCAGGCCCTGGATGCATCCTCCGTGACCAAGTCGCTGACCCAGCCCTACAGCCTGGGCTACTCGCAGACGCTGGAATCGGGGACCAGTTATGCCGTGACCTACTCCGGAGCCAAAACCTCCCAGACCAACTCCTTCGCCAACTACAACCCGTCCCTCACCTCTAACCTCAATTTCAGCGTCACTCAGCCCTTGATCAAGAACCGCGGGGTGTATTTGAACCGCCTCCCCCTGATGACCGCGCAGAGCAGTTTCAAGGTGTCGGAGTACGGCTTGAGGTCCCAGCTCTTGACCCTGGTCAACACCGCCGAAGCCGCCTACTGGAACCTGATCTCGGCCCGCGAGAACCTGCGCGTCCAGGAGAAGAACCGGGATACCGCCAACGAGTACCTCAAGTACATGCAACAGCAGTTGGACCTCGGCGCCATCTCTCCCTTGGACATCTATAACCCGCAGCAGAGCCTGGCCGCGGCCGATCTGTCGGTCTCCCAGGCGAAATACAATCTGAAGGCGGCCGAGGACACCGTGCGCCACCAGCTCGGCGTCGATCTCGACCCCGAGGTCCGCAAGCTCGCCCTCGTGCTCACTGAAACCGTGGACCTCGGGCCCGCCGATCTGCTCGCCGTGGACACCGAACAGGAAGTGGGCAAAGCCCTGAATGTCAACCCCAGCATCAAGTCCGCGAACCAGAAGCTGGATGTCGACGATCTGGGAATCCAGACCGCCCGGAACGGCCTGCTTCCGAGCCTCTCGCTGAACGCGCAGTATACCGCCAACGGCCGCGGCGGCATTTACTATCCGAGCGGTAACACCCTGACCGGAGGTGGCTCGGCAGTGGCGATTGCCGGGGGCCTCAACGACGCCCTGAGCCAGATGTTCAGTTTCGGATATCCCACTTACCAGGCGGGTCTCACCCTGACCCTGCCGATCAAGTCCCGCACCGCCTCGGCCAACATGGCGATCGCCGAGGTCCAGAAGAAGACCGACGCGCTCAATCTGCGCAACCAGCAGCAAAACATCCGGCTCAACGTCCTCCACGCCGTCACCTCGCTCGAAGGCGCCAAGGAGCAGTTGGCCCTGGCCAAGGTGCAAGAGGATTTCGCCAAGAAGAACCTCGACGCCGAAAACCTCAAGTACCAGCTCGGCACGGATATCAACCAAAACGTGATCTTCGCCCAACAGGCCCTGGCACAGGCCGAGCTGGCCGTGGTGAACAACCAGATCGCCGTGCGCATGAGCGTCCTGAACCTCCTGACCCAGACCGGCGAGCTCCTCGACGAGCGCGGCATCGTAGTCAAGTAGGACACGCCTCCCGGCCTGTCCAAAGCTTGCGGCTCTGCCGCTTTGTACCTACGGGCTTCAGCCGGCTTCAGCCTGCCTCTGGAGTTTGTAGATTTTGTCGAGTCAGCGGTGGGACAGACGGGACAGACGATCGTTTTTTGTCTGCCTCTTGCCGGGCCTTTAGCCCAATGCCACTTAGTTTTCCCAATATCGGGAATCAGTTAAGGCTTTAAGGCTTCCCTTTCGGTGATTCGCCGAGGTCCTCGAGAAGCCGTGAGAGAATCTCGGGACTTGCGTGGAAGGTCGTGTGGCGCAGGCGGTCGATGGCGCTGGTCAGGTCCAGAAGGCCCGCGAGAGAGGCGTCCCTCAGAACGCCCAGAGTGCCAATCACGGTGAGACCGCTCCGCTCAGCAGCTCTCCTGCCTTGCAGGTCATCGATTATGATCTGATCGGCCGCCAGCTCGAGCGCAATCGCTTCCCGCTCTCCCGGGTCCAGCTTGGCGGGTCCGGGATTCTGCAACGCAGCCGGGGCCCGAACCTCTAACCACTTTGGCGGCCGCTCAATCCAATTCCGAACCAAGGGCGGCGCGACGGTGCATTTTAGCTCCTCATACACCGCCGTGGGGATTATGACGCGGCCGTACAGCGATGCCAGCACGTCGATTTCTTGGATCAGAATCAGGTAGTTGATCGGAGTTGTGTCCGCGATAACGATCATGCGGCTCGGTCCAGGCAATGGTCCGTTTACTGTTGATGTTCGCGTTCCCTGTGCCGGCGATGAACTCTGTGCAGATCGTCTTCCAATTCGGCAAGGGAATAGTTGAGATACACGTCATGCTGCCTGAGGAAGGCATGCACTTCGATCCGCGTCTCAAATCCCAGCATTTGGCGCACCTCCGATTCCGAGAGCTTTTCCGTTCGGTAGCCTTCCAGAGCCAGCGCTTCGAGCGCAGCCTGCGCCGGACTCTTTCCTTCAGAGGCCAAGTGTTCGGCAACTTCGTCGGGCACGGTGAAGGTAATCTGCATACCCTGAGGATAGCAGAGACGATTCATTCGCAAGTTGGAGGGCCTGTTTGACCGCTTGGATTCCTACTCCCTGCGCCCGGCGCAGTACACTGGAAACACGGAGCGTTTCGCGACAGAATGCAAACGCTGTTTCTAGCCCTGCTGTTGGCCGCAGTCTTCGCTCTATTCATCCCTCCAGCCCAGGCTCGCCTGCAAACTCTGCTCTCCTCCAAACCCGCGGCAATCTTCGCCGCCCCCATTCTGCTCACCGCCGTCTTCGCGGCGGCATCCCTGCTCGCGGGCGCCTTCAGCCTGATGCTGACAGCGCTCGTCCTCCTGTACACCGCCGCCCCCGTCGCCTGCGTCTTTCCCCTCACCCGGCCCGCCAAAACGCCCCATGCCCTGGACTTCCTGGCCATCCTGCTCCTCTGGCTGCCGCTCGAATTCGCCGCCGGACAATCCCTGGTCCCTCGCCCGGCGCAGGGATTTCTGCACAGCGTGGCCTACGGCATCGCCATCCTGCTCGGGTTGCTTCTGTTCCTGGGGTTCCGGCAATTCCCCGGAATGAAGTACCGGCTACCCCAGGACAAGCGGGACCTGTGGCTTCCATTGGCAGCTTTCGCCGTCACCGCCCCCGTGCTCGTCGTGCTGGGGGTAGCGATTGGTTTCATTCCGCCGCCCCACCTGCCGGTGCAGCCCGCCGGACGCATGGCCGGAGCCATGGGTCTGATTCTCGCCGGTACGGCCCTGCCAGAGGAGATCCTGTTTCGCGCCCTGATCCAGAACCTGCTGATGCTCCGCTTCGGCTCCGGCCCCCGCACCCTCCTGCTCGCCGCCTTCATCTTTGGATGCGCCCATCTCGATAACGGCCCCCAGCCCCTCCCCAACTGGCGATATATGATACTGGCGACTGTAGCGGGAATCGCCTATGGAAAGGTCTTTGTAATGGCATCCACAGTGTTTTCGTCGGCAGCGTTGCATACTTTGGTAGATTGGACGAAGCACTTCTTCTTTTGAAGACACGGGGGATACGGGGAATGTCCGCCATCACAACACGAAAAATCGGCCTGGTCGAGCCGATCTCGATTTTCGCCCTCATCATGGCCTACATCTGGCAGCTCCGCTACAGCCATCACGGAGCCTGGCTCGCCATCCTGGCATTGATGCTGCTGTCCCATCGGATCCGCGGCGAGCACGCCGCCACGCTGGGTTTCCACGGCCGCAACCTCCGCGACTGTATCACCGAGTTCGCTCCCGCGCTGGCTTTCCTGGCTCTCGTGCTGCTGGCCTCCGGAATCCTCCTCCAGACCACCCGGCCGCTGCGCTCCGACCAGGCCTTTTGGGCCCTGACGGGTTACCTTCCTTGGGGGCTGTTTCAGCAGTACATCCTCAACGGCTATTTCCTGAACCGCTTCGATTCGGTGCTCTCCCGCAGGACCGCGCCCATGATTTCGGCGGCCCTCTTTTCCGGGGCTCACCTGCCCAACTGGTTCCTCATGGCAGTGACTCTCCTGGCAGGCTACATATGCGCCCGTATCTACCGCCGCTACAAGAACCTATACTTCCTCGGGCTGGCCCACGGCACCATCGGATTCCTGCTCTTCCTGGTAGTCCCCGACTCCATCAGCCACCATCTGATCGTCGGTCCGGGGTGGTTCGGGCGGTAAACCCATCCTTACAAAAATACTAGGCCGTACTGCTGAATATCGCAACAGGTACAAAGAGGATTATTGATTCCCCCTATTCTCTTGACATATTCCTGCCCGCAATCCAACATAAAGTCAATGGACCGGCGAAAAATCCAGCGGTTCCGATTGAGACTGCCCCTTTCGGTCACTCGTGCGGGACGCGAACGAGTTGCGATCGCGGGGTCGATCAAGAACATCAGTTCGCACGGCGTGTTCTTCACCGCTGGAATTGAGCCAGACCGCGGTGATCCAATCGAGTACATGATCATGCTGCCTTGCGACGGACCGCAGGCCGTCACTGTTCGCTGCGTTGGGAGAGTAACCCGCGTTGAGCCCGCCCCCAGGGCCGCCAGCATGGAACGCCGCGACCATCAGATCGCCGCCACGCTCGAGCGCTATGAATTCGCGCGCCAGCCGGCCGGCGGTACGAACCCGATCGGCTGACGCCCGGCCGTCCGTCATGGCAGTACTGTAGCAATCATTAAGGTCAGAAACTGTAAGTACTTTTCAGTCAATTCATTAGTGGTATTCACGTGTTAAAATCCACTGTTGCTTGGGAAATGTGTAACTCCAAGGGAGTATCTAATGCTGAAAAAGCTGCGGCTCGGAAGTCTGGCCACAGTAGTAGCCCTGGGTATTACAGCCCGGGTGCCCGTCGCCAATGCAAGCACCATTTTTTCAACCGCATCGGGCTGCGTTTCGCCCTGTGTAAACGCGGATCAATTCGGCATTCTCACCGGTCCCAATGCCGTCTTTCAGAGCAGTAACGATGTGTTGAACGGCATCATCGGCATAGATACCGGCGGCACGTTCTCGCCTACTTCCGGCACAATCAGCGGCCCCGTGGATTTTGCCGACCCGGTTAGCCAAACATCGGACGGATACATGGTGCCGAACGGCAGCAGTATCAACAACACAACCATTACCGGCGGCACCGCCTATGCACCGGTCCTGATCGCCGACGCAACCGCCGAGTGGCAGGGCATCTCCAATTACTGGGCCGGCCAGTCCGGGACCGCACTGCCGGCCAATTTCGGTACGGGTACCAACTCGTTGACCGTGTCTGGCGGAGGACCGCACGTCTACACCGTCGGCTACAACGTCAACACCAATCAAGCCGTCACGATCACCGGCGGCGCCAATGACCTGGTCGTTATCAACGTCCCCGCCGCCTATCAATTCGACATAGGCGCTGCCTTTAACCTGAGCGGTGGCCTCACGCCGGACCAGGTGTTGATCAACGTCCTGGGGACCAGCAATAACGTTCTCAAGATAACCGCAAACGGCTCCCCGATTTACGCCGATTTTATCGTCGCGAACGGAAATTACTCGGTCAACTCGGCGACCGTTGACGGGAGGGTCTTCGGTGGAACCGGGGCGGTCCAATGGAATTCCCAAGGCTCTCTCGATGCTCCCAGCAGCCCGTCCTCAGTTCCCGAGCCTGCACAGTGGATGCTCATGCCCGCCGGTCTGTTTGCTCTTGCGGGTCTGCGCCGCCGCTTGTGCCGTATTTGATTGCCTATGCCGATGCGCCCGAAGCTCCGGCCAGAGATCGAACTCTCTCAATCAGGGCCGTGCGGATAAAGGGCTTGCGGATGAACGGGAGCCGCTGTCGACCTTGGCGCTCTAACACCTCGTCGCTGTACGCGGACATAAGGAGGATTTTCGCTTGCGGATCGATTCGCAGGATTCTTTCCGCCATTTCTATCCCGTTGATGCCGGGCATGACGATGTCGGAGAGCACCAGGCAGACCTCGTCCTTTAGCTGTATAAACGCTTCCAGGCCGGCGGCCCCATTTTCAGCTGCCACCACTCGAAACCCGGCATCTTCGAGGGCGATCGCGCAGACCTTAAGCACTGCCGGCTCGTCGTCCACGCAGAGGACCAAGTCTTTGGGCATGTTTTCTTCTTGAAGCATAGCCCACATAGCCCATTGGAGCTAGTGTTGCAGTTGCGTTTCAGACGTAAAAATGTCAGACGCCGTACACTGGTGGAATCGCGATGCGGAACGCAACTCAATTAATCAGGAAAACTCCCCCGAAACTGCCGTTGTTGAAGTATTTCGACACGGCGGGGCCACCGATGGAGCCCCCCGTTACCTGGAGGGTGTCGACCACGATCGTCTGGGCGTTGGAGGGGCCGCCGGTATAGTCCAGGTTCGCCGACGGCATGTAAATCAGACCGTTGATCGTAGAACTTCCGCCGGTAAGATCCCCCGATTTGGTTCCCGCTTCCCAGATGGCGACCCCATCCATGCTGGTGCCGGCCGGGGCGGTCAAATTGAAGGTCCCCCCCGTGACGTCGGGCGCGCACTGGCAACTGCTGGCGAAGTACAGCGTCACGCCGTTGGCGTTGACAGTCCCGCCGGACACATGGAAATCGCCCTGTGTCATGATGTAGGTGCCTGGATTCAGGGTCAAAGCAGTGCCGTTCCCGGTGTTGGAAATGGAGATGGAGCAGTACGTACCCTGACTCAAAGCGGCATGGGCGGCGGAGACCATGGGGTCCGGTGTGCAGGTGCCGGCCGGCGTCGGCGCCGTCAAACCCGTGATTGGATTGGCCACCGAAGGTTGGTTCTGCAGGACAGCCCCGCCGCCGTTGAACGTGCAGCAACCCCCGCTCGTGCTGTCGCTCCACTGCCCGTGAACCGTGATATTCGCGCCATTGTTCTCAATGATCGCATTGTGGCCGGTGGTATTCATGGCGTTGCTCGCGTTTGAATCCACCACAATGCCACAGCCCAGGGTGAAGAGGCCGCCGGTGTCCTCGAATGCCTTCTGGGCGGTCGGGTCCAATACGTAGACGCACGCGCCCGAATTCACGAATACTCCGGACGTAGCGCTGGCGCTCGCAGTCATCGCCGTGTTGCCCAGAATCGCCGAAAACAGGACCGGCATTCTCTCTGAGACGGTCGCCTTCACCCAATATTCCGGCTTCAGCGATCCGACCGCCGTGATACCCCCCGTCATGGTGACCGTCTGTCCGTGGTTGCCGTTCGTGAACCCGTTCTGTGTGGCGTACAAACAGCCCACGTCTAGCGGTTTGTCGTTGTCCGGATTGTCGGGGCAAGCATCGGCGTCCTGCTTGGTAAACTTGCCGGAGTTCTGCGCCGCGACCGCTGCCGCCGAGGCCGCCGATTGCGCCGCAGTCAAACACATCTGCTTGCGATAGTAGGCCCATCCGAAATCCACGGTCATCCCGAGCATTCCAATGATGGGGACCAACGACAGGGTGACCATGATCGCAGCCTGTCCGCGCTCCAAATTCCTCTGCCCCCGTTTCGTCATATAAAAACTCTAGGCCGCTGGAGGGGGGCTGCCAAGTTGCCAATGGTTAGCCTTACCGATTCTGTTGGCTGCTGCTTAGTGGTTTTCATCACCTTCGTGGGGCAGCCAATCCTGGCTGCCGCCGGCTTCAGCCGGCGCTCTTCGCTCGCGAGGTTTTCCCTAAAGTGAGCAGTATTTGCCCCAAGGCCAACACTTCCTGGTCCGCGCGCCGGCGGCCGGGGTCCATGCGCCCTCCGGGAAAGCAATTCAATATAAAAGTACTACGAAGTGCCGTATCCGCGGCCTCTGGTGCCGGTACGCCCAGAAGGTTTCCGCCCGAAAGCTGTCGACCTCTCTCTCGCAAGTGCTTGGCTGCTATGCAATTTCTCCCCAACTGGAACCAGTAGCACCCTCAGAACCTTCAGTCCGTAGTTAACTGTGGATAGCATTGCGGCCCCTCTGCGCCCCCTTTACCCTTAACTCCAGTTACTATGCGCGATATGCACGATAGTCTAAATAGTTCGTCCTGCCGGCCCCGTCTACCGCAACCGCAGGCCGATCGTGAGCACTTGAGGAGAATCGGAAAAATGAAGCACTCTCAGAAAAATCAACGCGGCCACGCGATAATCGAGGCTGCCCTGTTCATGCCGTGGGTATTCTTCCTTTTTGCCGGCGTCCTGGATTTTGGCTTCTACGGCTATGCGCTGATCAACGCCCAGAACGCGGCGCGAACTGCGGCGATGCAGACTTCCGCTACGTCTGCTTCGGCCGGCAACAGCACCATGGCCTGTACCTATGTCCTGGCCGAGATGCAATCGATGTCGAACCTGGGAGGCGTGACGAGCTGCAACTCCCTGCCGCTCAAGGTGACGGCCACATCGGTGTCGGGCGCATCGTCGGCGGATGGCGCAACGGCGTCCCAGGTTTCGGTCACCTACCAGACGCAGCAGTTGATCCCCTTTCCGGGAATGACGGGACGGCTGACCGTGACCCGCACAGTACAAATGCGGGTGAGGAGTTAATTATGGCCGGTCGAAAGCAACGCCAGGGCTCTTCCATAATCGAGTTCACCCTCGTGGGGATTCCGATGATCTTCGTAATCGTCTCCACATTTGAGATGGCGCGGGGCATGTGGGTCTACCAGACCCTTGCCCACGGGGTCAAGGATGCAGCGCGGTATGCCTCGGTGCATGGCAAAACCTGCAGGACTAATGGCAACTCCTGTGGCATTACCGTTGCCCAGGTGGCCAGCCGCATCCAGAGCGCGGGAACGGGTCTGGACGGTGACTACGTCAGCGTCACACTCACCGACGGGGCGGGGTCGACTCCGTGTTCCACGCTTACGAGCTGCCTTTCCAATACCACTACCTGGCCCTCCGACGCGGGCGGTGTTCCAGGCTCCGCTCTCACGGTCACCGCCAGCTATCAGTTTCGCTCGGCCCTGTCCATGTTCTGGCCAGGTGCGGGCAAGGTCAACTTTGCCACGGTGAGCTTTCCGGCCTCGGCTCGGGAAACGGTTCAGTTCTGAGGTGTCAACTATGCGAACACGCTTTTCAGGCAATGACAGACGTTATGCGCGCCGCGCGAATGAGCAGGGCCAGGCCGCACTCATGATGACATTCTCGATCCTGGCGCTCTGTGGCATATTGGGCCTGGCTGTCGACTTGGGCTGGGGCTACTATGTCCATCTGAGCGCCAAGGCCGCTGCGGACGCCGCCGCCCTCGGGGCCGTTGACGCGGCACTCGAATCGGGCGCGGCCCTCAACTGCGGTTCAAAGGGTGTTGGGTGCTATTCAAATCCCACGGCCTGCAGTAGCTCTCCGGCCAACCCTCCGCAGGACAATGTGGGCAGCGGATGCCTTTACGCAAAGGCGGACGGCTTTACCACGGGTGGCAATGTGACGGTCACCATGCAAGCCGAGCTCAACTCTAACGTGCCCACTGCGCCGGGCCTGACTGCTGCGCAATACTGGGTCACGGCCCGCGTAACCCAGCAGATTCCGCAACTGTTTTCAGCCGTATTGGGCAATACCATGCTCAGTGTGGCGGCGGAGTCGACCGCCGCCCTCTTCCCGGTGTCGAGCGGCGGCTGCGTCTATGTTCTGGATCCCACCGACCAGAATGCATTTGTAGCCAGCGGATCCGCCATTGTCCATGCGCCTTGCGGGTTTTACATCAATTCCAGCAATTCGAAAGCCATGCAGGTTACTGGCGGAGCTTGCGTCACCGCGACCCCCTCCAGCATCTATATTGTTGGTAGCGACACAGGTTCCAATACCTGCATATCCCCGGCGCCCACTACGGGTTCTACCGCGGTAGCCGATCCGCTTGCCGGCGTAAAGGAGCCGGCCTTCCCGGCGAGTTGTGACCACACAAACATGACCGTCAACAATGTACAGACGCTGAGTTCAGGAACATATTGTGGCGGGATCACCGTCAGCGGCGGCGGTAACGCTACATTCAACTCCGGGACTTACATTCTGATTGGCGGAGGCCTGGTTGCCAGCAGTTCCACGGCCGCCATCAGCGGCACAGGCGTAACCTTCTACAACACGGCATGCGGATCGTCTCCCCTGAACCCGTGCCCTACGGGAAGCGGCAGCTATAACGGTTCCTACAAGCCGTACGTATTGAGCGGAGGTGTCACCGGGACGCTCTCCGCGCCCACCTCCGGGGTGTACAACGGCATTCTTCTGATGCAGGACCGTACTCTGCCCATTCAGTCCAGCCAGGAGACCATCTCGGGTGGAAGCACGGCAACCTTCACCGGCGCCGTCTACCTTCCGCGCTCGCCGCTCGTTTATTCCGGTGGCAGCAGCACCAGCAGCCCAAGTCTCACCCTTATTTCCTGGACCCTGACCTTCAGTGGCCCGAGTTATCTGAAAGACGGCCTTGGCGGAGCAGGGGGCGGGGCCGGCGCGATGGCCGCGCTGGTCGAGTAGGCCCGGCGGTTTGGCGGAATCACCGGTCACGGTCGAACCAACTTTATTTTTCGGAACCGTTTCGCTGATTCTAAAACTACTTACGACACGCCTTCGCCGCCCCGGACCCCGCAAGCCAAAACTGTCTTCTAGATTGAAATTAGGAAGAGATCTGTTGCCGGACGAGTAATCCACCGGCGCGGAAATCCACTCACCTTTTCCAACCGCTCCACCAGAGCGGTTTTTTATTTCTGGGAGGCTGGTCGTGCCACTGATCGAGATGACTGCCGAAAAGACTGGTGACGGCGATTGCCAAAATCACCCCCAATCGCCGTCACCAAATTCCTGCCCATCCTCCCAATCCACACAAACCGGGCAACTTAACTGGTCCCAAATAACAATTCGACATTCCGGGAAATCGCCGTCACCCGCCCGGGCCGCCGCCTGCCCGGCTCCCGCCGCCGCGCTTGGGTCCCACCCGGATCGGGCGGTAGCCATCCACTGCCCGGCGCCACCTCGCCGCCCGACCCCCTACCGTCCTCGAATCTCGCTTTTATCCACAGGACAAATCATTGAATATACTGGTGAAACCAAGAAAAATGGATTCGTTTGGCAAAAACCCGTCAAGCGCCTCCCGCCTTGCCCTTCCAGCCCCTGACCCATCCCGTGCCACCAACGTACAAAGTGTCCCAGAAGCGAACACCCCAAATTCCCCCCAACCATTCATCTCTCTGAAGCGTCATAGCGTTAGCCTGATTGCGGATTGGCAGGCTCCGTGCCCCATACAAGGTCCGGAAACCAAAATGGACATTCAACGCAAGGGTGCGGGAAAAAGAAAAGTCATCCGCTGGACCGTGACCATCGTGGTATTAGTAGTGGCTGGCACCGGCATAACGATCGGACTCGGCAGACTCAAACCCGCCGCCCCCGGCGTGGAGATGTCCACCCTCTACCCCGACCAGGTGAAGCGTGGTCCGATGCTGCGCGAGGTCCGCGGCCTGGGGACGCTGGTTCCCGAAGATACCATGCTGATCACCGCCCGCACCGACGGGCGTATACAGCGCATCCTGATCCGGCCCGGTACCCCGGTGAGGGCGGACTCGGTGGTGATGGTGTTGACAAGCCCCGAGCTGGACAATACCCTTGTGGCCGCCGAGTATGCGGTGAAGTCCGCCCAGGCCGAATACGACAACCTCAAGGTAACACTGGAAAAATCTCTGCTCGACATGCAGGCCGTGGCCGCCCAGGCGGATGCCGACTACAACACCGCCAAGCTTCAGGCGGACCGTGACGTGGCACTGGCCAAAGAGAATCTCCTGCCCAACATAGACGCCGAGATTTCAACGGTAAAGGCCAAACAGTGTGGCGAGAAGGTCCAGATCGAGAAGCAGCGCCTGGCCACCTACTCGCGCTCCGAAGAGGCGCAACTGGCGCAGCAGAAGGTCAAGATCGATCAGCTTAAAGCCGACTACGATCTCAAGCACAGCCAGGTCGACCAGTTGAACGTGCGCGCCGGTTTCGACGGCATGTTGCAGGCGCTTCCTCCACCCTTGACCCAGGTGGAAGAAGGGCAGAAAGTGCTCGCCGGCTCCCCGCTCGGCAAGGTCGCCCAGCCCTCCCATCTGAAGGCCGAGTTGAAGATCGCCGAAACACAGGTCCGCGATATCACCATCGGGCAGCCGGCGGACATCGATACCCGGCTGGCGGGCAGCGGATGGGACGGGCATATCAATGGCAAAGTGTCGCGCATCGATCCCTCCATCTTGAACGGGACCGTGACCGTGGATGTAGCCTTGGGCGGCAAGCTCCCGTCGGTATTGCGCCCCGACCTGAGCGTGGACGGCACCATCCAGTTGGAGAAGCTGGATGACGTGGTATATGTGGGACGTCCGGTGTTCGGACAGCAGGACAGCACCGTGACGCTCTTCAAAATCGAGCCCGACGGCAAGTACGCCAACAAGGTGAAGGTAACGTTCGGCCGCAGCTCGGTGAACTCCATCGAAGTCAAGGACGGGCTCAAGGTAGGAGACCGGGTGATCCTCTCGGATATGTCCGCGTACGATAATTACGACCGAATTAAGTTGAACTAAATTCCGCGACTTTCGTAAAAAGAGGTTATGACAATGGACAACGGTTCGCAACCGCTGATTCGACTAGAGAACGTGAGCAAGGTTTTCGTGACCGACGAGGTGGAGACGCACGCGCTTTCCGCGGTCCATTTCGACGTCCAGAAAGGAGAGTACCTGTCGATCGCCGGCCCGTCGGGCTGCGGCAAATCCACACTGCTCGCCATTCTCGGACTATTGGACACGCCCAGCGACGGCACCTATTATTTGAACGGGAAGCCCGTGACTGGATTGAAGCTTTCGGAGCGCGCGCGCATCCGCAACCGGGAAATCGGATTTATTTTCCAGGCGTTCAACTTAATCGGCGACCTTACCGTCTACGAAAACGTGGAATTGCCTCTGACTTACCGTGGCATGCCATCCGCCGAACGCAAGAGGCGGGTACAGGAGGCGCTCGAGCGCGTGGGGATGTCGCACCGCATGAAGCATTACCCCTCGCAACTCTCGGGCGGTCAGCAGCAGCGCGTGGCAGTCGCGCGCGCCTTGAGCGGCGACCCCCTGATCCTGCTCGCGGATGAGCCCACTGGAAACCTGGATTCGGCCAACGGCGAGGCCGTCATGAACCTGCTGCGCGAACTTCACCAGGCGGGGTCCACCATTTGCATGGTGACGCACGATCCCCGCTATGCGGAGTTCGCCGACCGCACGATCCGCCTGTTCGACGGCCGGATCGTAGAGGAAAGCGTCGAGTCCGCTAAGTCCTAGCTATCAGCAATCGATTTTCAACAGTCAGCTTGTGCCGCGGAAGTGTATCCGCGCTTCTGGAGGGGGGCGCTATGTTTGGACGGGCAAGGGTAACCTGGATGTTACTGCCGTTGTTACTGGCCGGCAGTGGTCTTCATGCAACCATTATCGGTACTCCCCAGGCGGAGTTCCGTCAGACTTACTCCCTGAATTCGAACGGGCGGGTGGTGATCCAGAATCTCTACGGAGATGTGCGCATCACCACTTGGGAACGGGACGAAGTGCTGGTGCAGGCCATCAAGCGCTCGCGCGACCCGCGGCAGCTTAAAGACGCGAAGATCGTGGTGGATTCCTCCAGTGACCTGGTTTCCATACGCACGCTCTATGCCGGCACCGACGCCGAGCGTCCCGCCAGCGTCGAATTCCGGATCACCGTGCCGCGCACGGCCAACCTGGAAAATGTCAAGTTGATCAACGGCGGCCTTTCCATCAGCGGGGTAGCCGGTTCGGTGAAGGCTTCGGCGGTCAATGGCAGCATCAAGGTGGAGAGACTCGAGGGGCAGACGGAGCTCTCCACGGTCAATGGACAACTGGAAGCCGAATTCGACCGCGTCAGCCGCTCCAATTCCATCTCCCTCACTTCGGTGAACGGACCGATCAAGCTCTCGATTCCCGCCGGCGCCGGCGCCCAGTTGATCGCGCACAACCTGAGCGGCGGCATCGATTCGGATTTCGGCCATGTGTGGCGGGCATCCAGCGGCCACCGCCTGCGCACCGTCGTGAATCGCGGCGGAGCCCAGATCCACTTGAACAACGTGAACGGCGGGATTTCGATTCGCTCCACCCGCCCATGGTCTTAAGGTGGTCCAATTGTGGGGCAGGATTTCATCCTGCAAGCCGGCTTTCAGCCGGCTTCTGGAGTTTCTAATTTTTCCGCCGGTTCGGCCAGTCTTTGTGGGGCAGGCTGGCAGCCTGCGGCCGACTGGCAGTCGGCCCCCTGCCGGGCTTTTAGCCCGGCGGCAGCCGGCCCGGGCAGAGTTCTTTTACGGGTCCTGATGCAGCGCGCCGCGCCATTTGCTAACCTGACTGGCCATGTACTCCGTTGGCCGCGACTTGCGGTACGGAGCGCGCCTGTTATGGAACGCTCCGGCGTTCAGTCTCGTCTCCCTGGTCACCTTAGGGCTCGGGATGGGCGCTAGCACCGCCATCTTCAGCGTGGTGGACGCCGTGCTTCTGAAGCCGCTGCCGTTTCGCGATCCGCGGGGCCTGCTGGTGATTTGGGAAAAGCATCCGGTCGAAAATAAGTTCAAGCTGTTCGTGGCCGCACCCAATGTCCGCGACTGGCAACAGCAGAGCCGCACCCTGGAAGCCATAGCGGCGGTCATGGCCGGCCGCATCAACCTCATCGGAGGACCCAACGGCCGCATCGACCCGGAAGAAGTACGCATCGAGCGCGTCACGGCTAACCTGTTTCCGCTGCTGGGCGTCCAGGCCGTCCTGGGACGCACTTTCCGGCCCGAGGAAGACCAGCCCGGCCGCACCGATTATGTTCTGGTGAGCCATCGCATCTGGGAACGGCGCTTCGGGAGCGACCCCGCCATCCCCGGAAAGGCTATCCTGTTGGGCGCCCGCCCCTACACCGTGGTGGGCGTGCTCCCTGCCGGGTTTTCCGTGAAGGATCCCGAGGTCGATCTGTGGCTGCCTCTGGGGCTCAATCCCTCGATGGGCGGACGCAGCCTCATGGTGGTCGCGCGGATGAAACCCGGCGTCACCATCCAGCAGGCCCGCACCGAGATGGAGGCCATCGGCGACCGTTTGGAGAAGTCCAACCCGGCGCAGAATACCGGCTGGCGTCCTTCGCCCTTCCCCATGCAGGACGAACTGGTGGGCAACGTGCGCCCGGCCCTGTTGGTGCTGATGGCCGCCGTCGGTTTCCTGTTGTTGATGGCCTGCGCCAATGTGGCCAACCTGCTGCTGACGCGCGGCGCCATCCGGCGCAGGGAAATGGCCGTCCGCACGGCCCTGGGAGCCACCCGCGGCCGCCTCGCGTTCCAGTTGCTGGCCGAGAGCGTCAAGCTGTCGTTGGCGGGCGGGATGGTGGGCCTCCTTCTGGCGCGCGCCGGAATGCTGCTTCTCGCACGCCTGGGACCGGAGAGCATTCCCCGGCTGGCCGAGGCCCGGTTGGACATGCGCCTGTTCCTGTTCGCCATGTCGGTCTCCGTCGTCACCGGCGCGCTTTTCGGAATCGCGCCCGCCCTCCAGATTTCCGGGATCCGTCTCCACCAGGTGCTGGCCGAAGGCGGGCGCAGCGGCACTGCCGGACGGGGAGGCCGCATGGTGCGCAACGCCCTGGTGGTGGTCGAAGTGGCCCTGGCGGTAGTGGTATTGATCGGAGCGGGGCTGCTGATTCGCAGCTTCCAGCGCCTGCGCTCCGCGGACGCGGGATTCCAGCCGTCGGGACTTCTTACGTTTCGATTGCCGCTGGCCGGCGGCCGGAATATGGCCCTTGACCGGAGAATCGCTTTCTTTCAGCAGGTCCTGGACCGGGTGGGCGCGCTGCCGGGAGTCCAGTCTGCAGGCGCGGTGAGCGCGCTGCCGCTGACCGGACTGTGGGACGGCTCGCCGTTTTCCGTGGAGGGGCGTCCCGCCCCGCCGCCCGATCAGCAGCCCGTCGGGTTGGTGCGGGCGGTGACCCCCGCGTATTTCCGGACGGTGGGAATTCCCCTCATCGCGGGACGGATGTTCGCCCCCGGCGACACCATGCAGGCGCCCATGGTGCTGATCGTCAACCAGACGCTGGCCAGGCGCTTCTGGCCCCAAGCGAATCCCGTCGGCGGACGCTTGCTCATCCCTAACGGAAGGACCGCCGTGATCGTCGGAGTAGTAGGAGACGTCAAGCCGGACCGCATCGAGGGCGAAGAGTGGCCCACGTTGTATGGGCCCTATTCCCAGTTGCCGTACTCCACCATGGTAATGGTGGTGCGGACCGTGGGACCGCAACCCTCGCTGGCCTCCGCACTGCAGCGGGAAGTGCACCGGATCGACGCCGACCAGCCGCTCACGGACATGCGCCCCATGGAGAGCATCGTCGACCACGCCATCGCCGGGGCCAGGTTCAACACCCTGGTGCTGGGCATCTTCGCCGTCATCGCTTTCGTGCTGGCGTCGGTGGGGATCTACGGGGTGATCGCCTGCGACGTCAGCGAGCGGACCCACGAGATCGGGCTTCGCGTGGCCCTGGGCGCGCAGCCGGGCGACGTGCTCAAATTAATAGTGGGGCAGGGGGCGCGGCTGGCCGCCTGCGGAATCGCTTTGGGGCTGGCCGCGGCATTCGCCCTGACCCGGCTGATGGCTTCCATGCTCTACAGCGTGAAGGCCACCGACGCTTTCACGTTCGCCCTGATCTCGCTGCTGTTGGGAGGGGTGGCGCTGGCGGCGAGTTACCTGCCTTCGCGGCGCGCCATGGCGCTCGATCCCGTGGCCGCCTTACGGCATGAATAGGAAAACGAAGCGCCTGCGGCTAAGGAAAAAAAATGATCACACTTCGCAATTTAGAGAAGTTTTATGAAGGCGGTTACGGCCGGAGCTATGTGCTGCGCCGCATCAACATCGAAGTCAGAGAGGGCGAGTTCGTCACCATCATGGGGCCTTCGGGCGCCGGCAAATCCACGCTCCTGAGCATCCTCGGGATGCTGGACGGCGCCTGGACCGGCGAGTTCGAGTTCGCCAACCACATGGTCCACCGCATGAAGCCCAAGGACCGCGTGGAGCTCAACAAGAAGTACATCGGCTTCGTGTTTCAGAGCTACCACCTGATCGACAACCTGACGGTTTACGAGAACCTCGACATCCCGCTCTCCTACCGCAACGTCAAGGGATCGGAGCGCGCGTCGATGGTGTGCGACACCCTCGACCGGTTCCACATCGTGGGCAAGCGCGATCTCTATCCGAGCCAGCTCTCCGGCGGCCAGCAGCAGTTGGTGGCGGTGGCCCGCGCCGTGATCGCCCATCCCAAGCTGATCCTCGCCGACGAGCCCACCGGCAACCTGCACTCCAGCCAGGGCAAGGAGATCATGGAGCTTTTCAAGAAGCTCAATGACGACGGAACCACCATCGTGCAGGTGACTCACTCGGAAGCCAACGCCGCCTACGGCCACCGCATCATTCAACTGGCCGACGGATGGGTAGTCAGCGGCGGCAGCACGGAGGCATCGGGCAAGGCCGTGTAGTAGCGCGAAGTGGGACAGGCGATCGTTTTTTGTCGCCTGTCGCAGGTCATTGCGTTTCATACCGGCCGAAGGTGACAATGAAACGTCATGTCCAACCTTCAGACCGAGCAGCACGTTCAGGAAATTGTCACGATACTGGCCCGTAGTGAGAAGCCGGTTACGATTGCAGCACTGCGGAAGAGCGCCGGGTCGAAGGGATTTGACGAGGCGCTGAAGCAAGCTCTTGACGCGGGATCGATCTACGAACATCCAAAGGTGCGCAGCAGGGTGTTCTGGCGGGAGCCGTGGCGGCCAGAGCCGCGCATCGTCGAACTGTGCGGCAAAAAGCCGCTCTCGCTGTCCGAGCTGGGCAAGCAGGCGCAGATCAAGAAGCTTCCGAAGAAGCAGTTGGACGACGCGGTGCGCGGTTTAATGGCGGAGGGAGATTTGGTGCCAGTTCATGCCTTTCGGAGTAGCAGTCTGAAACGCGGCACCCGATTCGCGACTCCTGCGGTTTGCCGGCAAATTCTCCGGAGAACAATCCAGGAATTGATGGACTACTATAGCGGCGTCGGCGTGAAGGCAGAAGTGGCGCCGCAGCCAACGGTCAAGGCTTCGGATGTTGCGGATGAGGAGAGTGTGACAGCCAGCCTGCGCGCGCTCGAGGCGCGCGAGGCGGTGGCGGTGGTGATCGCGGAAGTGTGGCGCAAGTCGGGCTTGCCGAAGGATCGGTTTGATCGGGCGGTGCTCGATCTTTATCGCAAGGGTGTCGTTGTGCTCCATCGTCACGACGCTCCGTTCGTGGTTTCGGAAGAGCAGCGGAACGAGCTGCTAACCGACGGCGAAGGCAGATACTATGTCGGCATCTCATGGACTTACTCTGGTTGACCTGAGCGCTGCTCTCAACCCGTTCTTCCAGGGCATCGTTACGGAGGCCTGGATGAAGGCGCCGGCCGACGTGCCGGAGATCAACCAGAAGGCCTTCCAGAACTGCATCGCGGCCGTTGAACAGACGCGGCGAACGGGCACGTCGAACGCGGTCATTCTGCACGGCGAGACCGGCAGCGGCAAGACCCATCTGCTGAGCAGGCTGCGCGAAGCGCTCGCAGCAACACAGCCGGATCAGGAGCCGGTGTTCGTCTACGTGATGCTGGCGGCAGGTGCATCGCGGCTGCGGCGGCTGGTCCGCGAACGGTTCGTCGACAGCCTGCTGCGACCCTGGCACGATCATCCGTCCAGGCTCGCCGGGCTCCTGCGAGAGATGGTTCGAGAACGGCACTGGCAGGACGTGGCGGCCAGCCTGCGGCTTGGCTATGGAACGTCAGCGGTCCTCGGCCATGTAATCGATGGTAAGTTCCCGACCCAAGCTACGGCGTGGCTGCGGGGCGAATCGCTCCCCGATAGCGTTCTGGAAAGCATGGGGTTGACGAATGTCGACGGAGACGACATCGATGAGGAGAGTCGTGCGTTCGAGACGATCCGGGAGCTCTGCCGTCTGGCCGAACCTCAGCCAGTGGTCTTCTGCTGCGACCAGGCGGAAGCCCTTCGAGTGGGCGCCGATGACAAACGGGGGTTCTTTGTTTACGGCCAATTGGGGGCCGCAATCCGCAACATGATTCCCAATGCGGTGCTGATTTCGTCCATCCAGACGGTGCTTCTCGGTGACTTCAAGTATGGTATGCACGAAGCCGACTACCAGAAGCTTGGCACTCCCGTCGTTCTGGAGTCGATTACTCAGAAGCAGGGGAGGTTGCTGCTTCAGAAGCGCCTGGACGCCGAGCCGTTGGTGGCGGAAGCTCAGACAGCGCTGCATCAGTCGGGGCTCTGGCCGATCGACGAGCAAAAGCTGAACAGCGTCTACGATCAGGGCGGTCGCACAGCCGCACGTAGGCTGTTGTATCGCGCCGCAGAGCTTTTCGAAGAAGCGCGTGACGAGGTGCTTGGCCCCCAGCCGCCGATCGAGGAGTACCTGGAGGAGAAGCTCAGCGAGTTTCGCCGCACATCCAAAGCATGGCCGAGTGCGGCCCAGACGGATGCCATTCTCGAACACGGCCTGCCAGTGCTCGCGAGCCTGCTGCGTAAGCCGCTCGAAACGGCGCTCACCCCAAACCAGAAAGGCATCAACTTCACTGCCGGTGGTGTGCCGATCGGCCTTTGCAGCCAAGCCAATCAGACCGCTTTGGCTAAACGGCTGGGCCGGCTCGCCTCTTCCGATCAAAATGGAATTATTCTGGTGCGGGACGTGCGCCTCGAATTAAAGAGGACTGCCAGGGCTGCGGCCCACATGGACTCCCTGGCCGCTCTCCGAGCGCGCTGGATACGCCCCACCCCGGAGGCGCTCGCGGCGCTAGAGGCATTGCAACAGTTGCATGATGGATATGGCACACTGAGCCATCGGGGCGAGTCCGTGACGCAGGCGACTGTAGCAGACTGGCTACGGAACAACCTGCCGGAACCATTGAAGCGGCTTGCCGAGGAGGTCTTTGAAGTCACGCCGGGGTTTCCGGCTGGCCGCCTCATGGAGAAGTTGAGCCAGGAGTTCGTGCTGGACGTGAAGGCCGCGGCCGAGTGGCTGCGGGTCTCCGCCGAGGAAGTCATCGCGTATGCGCAGCGCCGTTCGGATCAGGTTCTGTTTGTCACCGGGCCGAATCCGCTCCTCTGTCTTATGGTTGGCGCGAGCCCTGAGGATTCCTCTGATGCCGGCTGAACCCGTCATTCTGACTGTGAGCCAGGTTCGAGCGGCGTTAGCTGCGGCCGAGCCCGCGCGCGATCCCGCACCCGCTACCGCCCTCACTGGCACGATCTTCCACGCCCTGGCCGCGCGAGTTTTCTCGCCAAATGACGCGGGAAGCTGGCAGCGGCTCGGGCCGGACGGCGTGGATTCACCCGAGGCGATCGAGAGGCATCTTTACCACCGGCTGCTCGGGCCGCAGCTCGAGCGCCGGGCAGCCGGGCTGCATGGTGGTTCGGAGGAGGTCCGGTATCTTTGGCAGGCCGTCCGAGGATTCTCGCGGTGGTTGAGTGAGGTGCTGCACGCCGCACGGGAAAGCGGGCAAATCCGCTACGAAGAAGCGCAGGAGCGTTGGACCGTGGCGGGAGGGTTCGCGGAAAGCGAACGGCCGCTGGCGTGGGTGGTGAACGATAAGCAGTGGCGTAGTCCCGTGCGAGTGGAGGGACGGCTGGATACTGTGGTCGGCCATCCCAAGCGCAAGGCCTGGTGCATCATTGAGTACAAACTGAGCCGGGGACCGTCGTTCGCCGACCTCGGCCAACTCTGCCTCTATCGCGAAATGCTGACTGGGGAGGCAGGCGGGGACGGATCGATCGCACTGGTGCGCTTTGGCGCCGAGCGCGAGGAGACACTTTACAGCGGGGCGGACTTTTCAGATGTGCGGCAGCGGCTGATCCGGCTGATCGGGAAACTGGCTGCCGTGAACGGTGCTCCGCCGGTGCCTCCTGCGGCGGACCCAGCACACGCTCAGCTAGGGAGCCGGCTGGTGAAAGCGCTGGCGGAACTGCGAACACCGGCGCGGTTGGCGGGTCCGACGATTACGGGTCCGGCGTTTTTACGTTTTCCGCTAGCTCCGGAGCGCGGAGTCCGGTCGGCTGCAATTCTCAAGCTGGGGCAGGAACTGCAAGTGCGGCTGGGGTTACCGGCGCCGCCGCAGTTGCTCGTCTCCGAAACGGGTCAAGTGGTCGCCGATGTCCCGCGGGCGGACCGTCAGACGGTGTTGTTTAGCAAAGTCTGGGATCAGTTGCCGCCACCGGACGATGCTGGCATGGGCACGCACTTTCCGGTCGGTGTGGACATCGAGGGACACCTGATCTCGTCGGATCTGGCGGCGTACCCGCATGTGCTGGTGGCGGGCACCGCCGGAGGCGGCAAGAGCGAATGGCTGCGGATGGCGCTTGCCGGGCTGTTACTGCGAAACACACCCTTGACAATGCGAATCGTTTGTATCGATCCGAAGATGAACGCATTCGGAGATATGAAGCAGTCGCCGTTTCTGCTGACCGATGGGTCGCTGGTGTATCCGCCGCAGGGACTCGGCTCTGGATGCCTTCGACGGGCTTGTCGAAGAGATGTTGCGACGGCAGCAACTGTTTGAGGAGGCCGGTGCCGATAACCTGCGGCACTACGTGCGCAAGACAGGCTTGATGCTGCCGCGAATCGTCTGCTTCTGCGACGAATATGCGGACTTGGCCCACAGCCCCGATCGTGCGGCGATTGAGGAGCGGATCGCGCGACTGGGGTGCATGGGTCGAGCGAGCGGGATTCACCTGATAATCGCCACACAGCAGCCTAGCCGGAGGGTGGTCAGCGGGGTGCTCCAAACCAATCTGGCTTGCCGTGTGGCCCTGATGACCAAAAGCGCGATCGAGTCGCGCATGCTGCTGGGGGAGCGCGGGGCGGAGAACCTACTCGGGCGCGGCGATCTGCTGTTCTGCGATATCGGTCATCCGAGAAGGCTGCAGGCTCCGTATCTAAGCGAACTAGACCGGAAGCGGATCTTCTCCGGACAGGCTCCCGAATAGTCGCCGCGCTGCGGTAAGGGTGGCCGCTGGAAGAGATCGGTTTAGCAGGCTCGCACCGATGCATCCGGCAAGGCCGTGTAGAGGTGGGAGCCGGGCGCCAGCCTCGGCTTACCATCGGCACGGTACAATAGGGCTGCGGGCCAACATCATGAAGTTAGCGTTCGAACTCGAACTGCCGGACGGCGCAGTCGACCAGGGTGCCGGAGCCGAACTCGTCCGGTCTGTCAAAGAACAAACCGTGTTGAAGCTCTACTCCGATGGACGAGTCACTACTGGTGAGGCCGCGGAGATGCTCGGTTTGACGCGCATCGAGTTCCTCGATCTGCTGCGCCGGACAGGCGTGGGATTTCACGTAGATTTGGACGACGAGGACTTCGCGATGCTCCGGCGATGGCGTCAGGATCACGGCCGCAAGAGCACGCGGTGAGCACAGTCGTCTCCGACAGCAGCCCGCTGAACTATCTCGCGCTGCTTTCGGATTTCGATCTTCTGCGGCAAATTTACGGTTCGCTGGTGATTCCTCCGGCGGTTCAGCGCGAGGTGGTCGAAGGAGGGGCTGGGTATCCGGTCGGGAACGCAGTGCGATCGGCTCTCGGAGACTGGATTTCGGTCGTTGAGCCACCCGACAATTCGCAGGTCGCCGCGCTTCGGCGGGAACATCGTTTAGACCTTGGGGAAAGTGAAGCAATTCTAGTTGCGGAAGCACTTGGGAAGTTGCCCCTACTGGCTGATGAGCGTCGCGGCGTCCGTTGCGCTCGCCTGCGTGGGCTAACGGTAATTCGCACTCCGCTCATCTACGCAGACGCTAAGATCCTGGGCCTTGTCGGCAGTATTCGAGAAAAGCTCGATGCGTTGCGGTCATGCGGATTCCGGTTGTCCGATGAGCACTATGAGCGGGTTCTCCGGGAGCTCGGCGAGTTGTAGTGTGAATGCCGGGCAAACGAGCCTGCCGAAGCCCCGTGCGCCTCAGTTTTCCGCCACCGAACGCTGCGCCAGCTCGCCGAACAACGGCAGGGAGTACGGCTCGTCGTGGGAGGCCTTCACCATCATGAAGATAGACATGCCCAGCAGCACGGCTTCCACCAACTGGTGAATGTGGAGGTGCGGAATCATCAAGGTCATGGGCCGCAATACCCAGTCCTCCATCAGCCACGCGACGAACAGGTACAGGCCCTGGAACGCGTGGAACCGGATGAGCCGGTCGTGGCGAAAGCGCGCCGAAGCCAGCACGACAATGGAGGCGATCCAGCCGATGGCCGGCACGTAGCACAGGATGGTCGCGGTGCGGGGATTGATGCCCGCCATGGGGTCGGCGCCGATCGGGGGCGGAGGAGGAGGCGGCGGCGGGGCCGCTCGCTCGGCGCGCAGCGGAGACGGCCCGGGCGGAACCGCTACCGGCTGCCGCGAGCCGCAGCGGCCGCAAAAGGTATCGTCCGCTTCCACCAGGAATCCGCATTGGCTGCAAAAAGGCATCTGTTAACTGATACGTTATTCGAGAACCGCCTGTTCCGGCAACTTCTTGCGGCCGATCCGCCGCCCGTCATGCTACCATTTTCGCCATGAGCCTGGCTTTCCCCAACCGAATATCGCTCCTGGGCATTCTGCTCCTGGCCACCGCGGCCCTGCTGCCGGCGGCCAAGAACCTGGAAGTCATCTCCATCGACGTCGAAGGCGGGCAGGCCACCCTCTTCGTGGCGCCGGGCGGAGACTCCATGCTGGTCGATACCGGCTGGGCCGGACACAACCGCCGCGACGCCAACCGCATCCTGGCCGCCGCCAAATCCGCCGGCGTGAAAAAGATCGACTACCTGGTCACCACCCACTACCATGCCGACCACGTGGGCGGCGTGCCCCAGCTCAACGAAAAAATCCCCATCCGCAATTTCGTGGACCACGGCGACTCGGTCGAATCGGGCAAGGATGCCAACGTGCTCTTCAACGCCTACAAGGCCTTCCGCGACAAGGGCAACCACATTCAGGTCAAGCCCGGCGACACCATCCCGGTGAAGGGCCTCGACGTCAAGGTCCTGTCCTCGGCCGGCGAGCTGATCGCTTCCCCGCTGGCGGGCGCGGGCCAGCCCAATCCCGAATGCGCCGCCTTCCAGAAGCACGACGCGGACGCGACCGAGAACGCGCAGTCGGTGGGGTTCCTGGTGACCTTCGGCGATTTCCGCATGATCGACCTGGGCGACCTGACGTGGAACAAGGAGTACGACCTGGTTTGTCCCATCAACAAGATCGGCCCCGTGGACGTGTTCCTGGTCTCGCACCACGGCATCGATGCCTCCAACTCGCCGCAACTGGTGCACGCGCTGGCCCCGCGCGTGGCCATCATGAACAACGGCCCGCGCAAGGGCGGCGCTCCCGATACCTGGCAGCTCATTCACGATTCGCCCGGGCTGCAGGATCTCTGGCAACTGCATTTCGCGATCGCCGGCGGCAAGGAGCACAATTCGTCCGACACCCTGATCGCCAACGTCGACGAGATCTGCGAGGGCAAGTGGCTCAAGCTGGTTGCCCACAGCGACGGGTCGTTCACCGTGACGAACAGCCGGAACAAGTACGAAAAGGCCTACCCGCCGAGGTGACGCTACCCCCCAGCCCTTACTCTACTCTTGACAACTATACTTGCTCACGGTATACTTGCCTCAGATATAATGCACGACACCAAACCGGATTCTCTGCTGCCGCTACCGGCGGCGGTCTTCCACATCCTGATCGCGCTCGCCGACCGCGACCGCCATGGCTACTCCATCATGCAGGATGTCGCCGCCCGCACCGAAGGCAAGGTGCAATTGAGCGCCGGGACGCTCTACAGCTCCATCCGCCGCATGCTGGAGCAGGGCCTGATCGAAGAACTGGCGGAAAGCCCGGACCCCTCCAGCGCCGATGAGCGCCGCCGCTACTACCGGCTCACGCGTTTCGGAAGGCGCGCGGCGGCGGCCGAAGTGGAGCGCCTGAACGCACTCGTCCGGCAGGCGCGCGCCACTGGCCTCGTGCCGAGTGCCTGATCGCTGAAACATGCCGCGCGCCAAAGCCATCTACCGGGCGCTCCTGCACTGCTATCCGGCGGCCTTCCGCCAGGAGTACGGCAGCCAGATGATCCTCATGTTCGCCGAGCAACTGGGCGAAGCCCGGCGAACCGGAAGCCCGCTCGAACCCGCCGCCGTGTGGCTCGGCGCCGCATTCGACGCATTGACCATCGCCCCCAAGGAGCATTGCCACGTGATTCTGCAAGACCTGCGATACGCGCTGCGCACCATGGTTTCGAGGCCCGGCTTCACCGCCGTCGCCATCCTTTCGCTGGCCCTCGGCATCGGAGCCAACACCGCCATCTTCAGCCTGTGGAACGGCGTGCTGCACTCCTCGCTGCCCGGCGTTTCCAAACCCAGCGAACTGGTGATGCTCTCCAATCCCGACGAGGCGGGCATGTGGCACGGCGACGACAGCGGCGACCGGAATTGGCTCACCTTCTCGGAATTCGAACAGTTGCGCGACCACGCCGGCGCCTTCTCGGGCGTGATGGCGTCCCAGAGCAGCTTCGATTCCTGGCAGGTCCGCTCCGCGGGCGGCGAGTGGGAAGAAGCGCGCGGGCGCATGGTGTCGGGCGGATACTTCCAGGTGCTGGGCGTCAGCCCGGCCATCGGCCGGTTGTTCACCGCGGCCGAGGACCGCGCGGAATCGCCCTACGCCGTCATCAGCTACAACTACTGGCAGCGGCGGTTCGCAGGCCGCCCCGACATTTTGGGTCAGCCCCTCACCCTGCGACACACGGTGCTGACCATCATCGGGGTCGCGCCGCCCGGCTTCATCGGCGAAACCAGCGGGCAGCAGCCGGACCTTTGGTTTCCGCTGCGCATCGAACCCAGGGTAATGCCGCGCCAGGATTGGCTGCACGATCAGCCTCCCTCGAAAACCATGTGGCTCCATGTTTTCGGCCGGCTGAAACCCGGGGTGACCGCCGAGGCGGAAGCCCAGGCCAACGCGATCTTCAAGGCTGGCCTGGAAACCTTCTACGGCTCCGTCGCATCGCCGGAGCATCGCCGCGAGTTGATGAACCAGCGTCTCCGCATTCACCCGGCCGCGGGCGGAGCGTCGGAGACGCGCCATACCTTCTCCGGGTCGCTTACCGCGCTGCTGGCCGCGGTCGGGGTGCTGCTGCTGATCGCGTGTTCCAATCTGGCCAACCTGATGCTGGCGCGGGGCGCCGCGCGCAAACCCGAAATCGCCCTGCGTCTGTCGCTCGGCGCCAGCCGCGGACGCCTCATCCGCCAACTGGTCACGGAAAGCCTGGCCCTCGCCGCTGTGGGTGGTCTGGCCGGCCTCGCCGTGGCCTATGCGCTTCATGGCCCGCTGGTGCGGATGATCGCCGAATCCGACAAGGATTTCAAGCTGGGCTTCTCATTGGACCCGCTGGTGTCGGCCTTCGCCGTGGCCACCACGCTCGCGTCGGCGGTGTTATTCGGCCTTTTTCCGGCCTGGCAGGTCACCAGAACCGGCGCCGGAGCCACTCTCAAGGAACAGAGCCGCGGCGCCACTGGCACGCTCTCCCAGGTGCGCTGGGGCCGAATCCTGGTGAGCCTGCAATTGGCGCTCTCCTTACCCTTGCTGGTCGGCGCGGGATTGCTGGTACGGACCCTCCACAACCTGCAACGCGTGGACCTCGGCTTTCCCGCGGAGCGCCTGCTGCTGGTGCGCGTCGATTCGCGCGAGGCTGGCTACGAAGGCGCCCGCCGCGAGAGCCTGCATCGCGAACTCCTCGGACAATTCCAGCGGATTCCCGGCGTGCGGGCCGCGAGTTATTCGGAGCTTGGCCTGTTCAGCGGCGGAGAATCCTCTTCGGGCGTCGAGGTGGAAGGCTACGTGCCGGAAACCGGCAAGGAGAGCAGCTCTGCACTGGACGTCCTGGGCCCCCGCTATCTCTCGACGTTGGGCGTCCTCATCGTTCCGGGGGCGTGAGATCCTGGAGACCGACGATGCCGCCGCGCCCAAGGTCTGCGTGATCAACGAGGCCTTCGCCAAACGGTTTTTCAATGGCAGGAACCCCATCGGGTTGCGCGTTACCGAGGTGGACGACCAGATTCGAGCAACCTACCAGGTAGTGGGCGTCGCCAGGAATTCGCGCATCCAGAGAAAACTGCGGGGCGAGGTCGAGCCGCGCTACTTCGTGCCGGCGGAGCAGCCCCCGGCCGCGGTGAAGAGTCCCACTTTCCTGCTTCGTTGTGGGACGGGCCCTTTGGCCTGTCAACCGCCGGTCCTGACCCAGGTGCGGAAGACCATCGAGCGCGTGGACCCCGCGCTGCCCATCGAATCCGCCGACTCGATTGGGGAGCGCCTGGCTCCCCTGACCGCGCAGGACCGCACCACCGCCAAACTCGCCGTAGTCTTCGGATCGGTCGCCCTGCTGCTCGCCGCCATCGGCTTGTACGATGTGCTCTCTTACGGCATCGCGCGCCGCACCGGCGAAATCGCTCTTCGCATCGCCCTGGGTGCCCGGCCCGGGCGCGTCGTCGCGATGATCCTTCGCGAGACCATCGGACTGGTTGCCGCCGGGCTGGCCATCGGCGCGGGCCTGGCCTACGCCGCTTCGCGCTGGATCGAAAGCCAGCTTTACGGCGTCGATCCCCAGGATCCCCTCACGCAAGCGTTGGCCGCCGGGCTGCTGTTGTCGGTGGCGCTCAGTGCGGCGTACCTGCCGGCGCGCAGGGCCTCGCGACGCGATCCGATGGCGGGCCTGCGCCAGGAGTGAGCCGCCGCTACTGAACCATAGTGGGGCGGACGCCCTCGTCCTCTCACGCTGATTGTCAATTTCTGAAGTTGGTGGCGCAGGCTGTCAAGCCTGCTGAGCCGAGATTCATCTCGGCTTTCTTCTCTTTTCCGAGAGATTCTTCCCAGTCATGGATCAACTGCGCCGTCGCCTTCCCCACGTATGGAAGGCAAGGGCCTGTTTGTCACGTGGCATCTCTACGG
>Ga0209415_10001973_pt1 | contig 38897 bp, 32 predicted proteins | sample PeaSoiSIISIP2007_FD_187696 | JGI IMG/M metagenome (GOLD analysis project Ga0209415, IMG submission 187696) | Peat soil microbial communities from Weissenstadt, Germany - SII-SIP-2007 (SPAdes) (version 2) | ecosystem: Environmental > Terrestrial > Soil > Wetlands > Peat | place: Germany...
GAGTTTGAGCTCGTCGGCTGCCACCTCGTGATGAGCAAGGAGCACGGCCAGGTCGATGTCGCTCAAGGGCCCGTACTGGCCATTGACGCTGGAACCGAAGAGATAGACGGCGGAGACCCTGTCGGCTATTTTGGCGAAGACCGGAGAGAGCGCAGCCTTGATCTGGGCAGCAACAGGGTTTTCTGCCGTTGCCGTCGGATTGGTCTCAGTTACAGTCTCATCGCTCATGGCGACCCCGCAACTCCATGTCCCATTTCAATCCTGTTGCAGCCTCTCTTCCAGAACCGTAAGCAGATCCTGGAAGGCCAGCCGGTATTTCTCTATCTTGCCCAGTATCTCCGATACTTCAGACTCATCATACACATGGCTCGTGAGGTTTCGTTGTTCTATCATGTCTATCCAGATTGATTCGTCGAGCACAACCTTCTGGACGTAAGCCTCTTTGAAGCACCCGCGCGGGCTGGGGCAATCGATACCGACGAAATTCAGGTAGCGCTTTATCGCCTTCCATGACATCTCATAGGTGAATTCAAAGCGCTTCACCACCAGATCGAGGTAAATATCGCCGAACCCCTCCCGGTAAAACTCCTCGCGCCGCAGTACCACCTCCGCGTATTTGCGAAACGCGTTACGGAAGTTGTAGATGCCGTCTTCGAAGCGTTGTTTTTTGCCTGCGCTGAAGATGACCCGGCCGGTATCCTGCACGCGGTTTCGGAAACGCTCCTCGCAGCCGGCAAGGTTCTTGACGTCGATCTTAAGCAGCGTCGGCAGCTTCGCGACATCCTCTTCAATCAGATAGAGATCGCGGAAATCCTTGTCGAAAAAGGCGATGTCGATGTCGCTCGTTTCCGTCGCCTCGCCGTTGGCCCGGGAACCGTAGAGATAAATCCGCTCCGGCTTGGCATGGCGAAGAACGATACGCACGATCTCGTCGAGAAGTTCCTTGTAATGCATCGTTGTTTCCCTCTCCGGGCTATTCCCCGGCTCCCGATGACGTTTCGCCTGCGCGGTAAATGGTGGCAGGATCGGCGCCGAGGCGCAAAAGTTCCGCGCGCAGCGCCTCGCCACGCTTCAAGGAGGTGATCACGATCCTGTGCCTGCCGGCCAATAGCGCCATGGCCGGCGACACGACCGGACGGTCGAAGAATTTCGTTTCCCTGGGCTCGACGTCCATCGCCAGTTCCAGTTCCAGGCCCGTCTCCTTGAGCGAGAGGTAGGCGATCTCGGCCACCTCGTCGATGCCGCAAAACGCTACCCGCTTCACCCCCTCCGCAGCGAGCGCACGGAAGAGCCGCAGGTAATCCTGGCGAGCAACGGTGTAGAGGCCGGAGAAATAGCTTAGGTGCTGGTAGGCGAGACGGCTTTTTTCGGTGAAACCCGTGGGGGTGAGGAGATAGGCGTAACGGTTGCGGGGAAAGCTTTTTACCCGCACGAAACCCTTGGCGACCAGGTTTTTGAGATAGGAATTGACGAGCCCCAGCGCGATGCCGAGACGCTTGGCGAGTTCGCGTTGCGAAAGCTGCTCCTCTGCGGAGATCTCCGATAAGAGGAGAAAGGAGCGGTAGGTATCAAGGATCTTCTCGTCTTCGCCGTTCATGTGCTGAACAGTACAATAAAATCCCTGCAAAAACAAGCGAAATCAAAGCATTAGCCACGGAGAAAATCTGAGGAAATCGGAGAACTGCAAACAGGCGAGGTAACGGCTTTTAGAGGGCAAACCTTCTGATGCCTTTGGTTAACAGGAACGAGTTAAAATTGATCCTATCTTGTAGCCCCCAAGCTTCATATAGCTCAAAAGCTGGGCCTCAAAAACCGGGTCATGCCGCTCACAACTTTTAAGTTCTACGACAACTGTGTCATCAACCACCAGATCCATCCTGAAAAGACCGATCGATTTACTTTTGTAGACAACCGGGAGCTGCCTTTCAGCTTCAAACGATATGCCGTGACTTGAAAATTCTACGCCCAGCGCTGCTTTATACACACTTTCCAAGAGACCTGGTCCCAACTCCCGATGGACTTCGATAGAGCAGCCGATGATTCTCTCGGTCAAGTCCTCAAACATCATGGGGAAAACCTCCTGAGCGTGACTATGATCAGCGTCCAAGAGTTTACCATCATGATTTGTTTTATCAGTCGTTCACCCCGTTTTTCCTCCGACTATCTCAGATTTTCTCCGTGGCTAAGGGTTTTTAGTATTTCACGGTACACTCCCACCAACTCCTTCCCTCTGCTGTCCCAGGAGTGCAACGTAACCGCGCGCTCCCTCCCCTCAGCAGCCAGTTCCTCCCGCAGTTCCCGATCACCTGCCAACCTGCCGATCGCGCCCGCCAACTCCTCTACATCCCCCAGCGTCGCATAAAGCGCGGCATCTCCCAGGATCTCCCGGTTCACCGGCGTATCGAAGGCAACGGTGGGTAGCCCGCAAGCCAGGTAGTTGAAGAGCTTGCCGTTGGCCTCGGTGGGCGAGATCTTGGGCGACACGGCCAGATCCCCCGCGCAGAGGTAGAGCGGCGCCTGATCGTAGGGAATGCGCCCGGTGAAGGTGAACATCTCCGCAAGCCCCATCTCCTGTGCTTTTTCCCGATACTTCTCCTCCGGAAATCCCATCACCAGGAAATGCAGGCGCGCCCCCTGCGCGTCCAGGCGGGCCGCCGCCTCCAGCAAGAGATCCACCCCCTGGTAGGCATTCAACACCCCGAGAAAAACCACCACCTTGGCGTCCACGGGAATCCCCAGCCGCGCCCGGATCTCGTCCTTGGGGTACGGCGCGAAGACGGCGGTGTCCACCCCGTCCAGAAGCGCACGCACGCGGTTTTCCGGCACCCCCTGCGAGTGGAGCAGGTGAACGGTCGGCCCGGCGCTGGTGACGATGAAGTCGGCGGAATCGTTGATCCAGCGCTCAATACCCGCGAAGAACCGCTGCAGCAGCGAGCCTTCCCGCACGAAGCCGTGGTCGGTGATCTCGCCGGTCAGGCTCCCCTGGCAGTCGAAGAGCATCGGCAGGCGGAGGATTATTTTCAGGATGGCGCCGATGAAGGCGCCTTCGTGCAGATGAGCGTGGATGAGCTGAGGTTTGAACTGACGGGCGACCTTCAAGGCCTTGAAAAGGAGCAGGAGATCGAGGTACGGCTTGTGCCAGGAAGGCCCGGCCGCGAGCTTTCTGTACCAGGGGATGGCGGGGATGCGGTCGATGGGAAAGCCGGGGACGTCGCGGCCGATATGGTAGGTCACCACCCGAAGCTCGACCCCGCAGGCCACCGCGGCGCGGGCCTCTTCAAAGATGCGCACGTGGCAGCCGCGGTCGGCGAAGAAGGGGGTCGGCGCCAGCACCAGGACTCTCAAGGGGGCCTCAGCCAAAGTTGAGCTTTTCCTTGACGTTGTAGATGGTCTTTCCTTGCGCCTCGTAGTAGGTGCGGGCGGAGAGTTCCGCCAAAAGTCCCATGACGATGAACTGCACCCCCATGAAGAGGAGAAAGGCGGTGAGGATTAAAAGCGGGTTGCGGTTCATGCTCATGTGCTCGAAGAGCTTCATGTAGAGGGTGGTCGCGCCGGAGAGCGAGCCCGCCAGGAAGGTGTAGAGCCCCAGCCGCCCGAAGAGCTGGATCGGCTTGGTCGAGTAGGAGAGCAGGAACTTCACCGTCATCAGGTCGAGGATGACCTTAAGCGTGCGGGAAATGCCGTACTTGCTGACGCCGTGCAGCCTCTCGTGGTGGCGCACCGGCATCTCGGTCACCCGCCCCCCCACCTGCGAGGCGAGCGCGGGCACGAAGCGGTGCATCTCGCCGTAAAGGTTCACGTCCTCCAGCACCTCGCGCCGGTAAGCCTTCAGCGTGCAGCCGTAGTCGTGCAGGTGCACGCCGGTCATGTAGGAGATGAACGAGTTGGCGATCACCGAGGGGAGGCGGCGATTCACGAAGGTGTCCTTGCGGTCCTTGCGCCAGCCGGAAACCACGTCATACCCTTCGTCCAGGCGCGCCAATAAAAGCGGGATGTCGAGCGGGTCGTTCTGCAGGTCGCCGTCCATCGGCACCACCACCCGGCCGGAGGCCGAATCGAAGCCGGCGGCCATGGCCGCGGTCTGGCCGAAGTTGCGGCGCAGCTTGATCACCTTCACCCGCCGGTCTTTGGCGGCCAGCGTCTTCAGTGCCGGGTAGGAGTTGTCGGAGGAGCCGTCGTCTACCAGGATCAGCTCGTAGTCGAGCTTGGCTGCGGAAAGCGCCTCGCTGACCCGCGCGTGCAGGATGGGGATGTTATCTTCCTCGTTGTAAATCGGCACCACTACGCTTAGGTCCACAAAACTTCTCCAATCGAAAAATACCACGTAAAAAAAGGGGACGTAGGAGCGGGCTCCGCCCGCGATCGCGGGCGGAGCCCGCTCCTACAATTTCTCCCCGAACGCCTTCACCAGCCCGACCTCGACCTCGCCCGCCGGCCGTGCACCTTTGCGGAAGCGGGGCCGCAACAGCCCGCGGATGATGCCCGCCCCGTAAACCAGGTGCAGCGTGGGATACACCAGAAGCAGCCGCGGCAGGAGCCTCGCCTCGCGGCTGGCCACGCTCCCCGCCAGCGCCGCCCCGACAACCAGGGCCAGATAACCCAAGATCGGCATCGCAAAAAGCCCCCGTCCGAAAAACGGGAGCGAAAGTACGTAGATAAGAAAAAGGGCCGGGGCCAAGGCCACCGGCTTCAGCTTCCGGCTCAACACGGTCTGTTCGCCGCGCCCCCGCCCGTAACCGTACATCTGCTTGAGAAACGCACGGTAGCTTGGGCGCTGGCTGCGACAAACGGCCAGCTCCGGGTCGTGAACCAGGAGCTGGCCTTCGTTTAGCAGGCGGTCCAAAAGCTCGTTCTCCTCGTTGGGATAGAGCCGGGAGTCGAGACCGCCGTGGGCGAGAAACACCTCGCGCCGAAAACTCAAGTTGCACAGGATCAGTTCGCTGTCGTTGCACTGCCTGGCCGTGCCGACCTTGCGGTAACGGTTACGCACCCCGCCGGCCCCGACCGGCGAGGCGAAGGCCAGGCCGATGGCGCGCTGCAGGTGCGAGTCGGTCGCAGGCGTCAGCGAAGGCCCGCCCGCCGCGGCGACCCGGGGGTCGTCGTAGTGCCTGACCGCCTCCTCCAGGAAGCCCGGAGCCGTCGCCGAGTCGTCGTCCAGGAAGTAGAGGATCTCGCCTCCCGCACGTCCTGCGGCCAGGTTGCGCTGCACGCTCGGCTGCGCCCCGTAGGCGACCAGCACCTCGAAGAGATCCCTCGGGTAAGTCGCCCGCTTAAGCGGCACGAGCGCGCGCACCTCGCCTCCCGGCTTTACCGGGATGATGACCGACACCTTGGGGAGCGTCATGACGTCTCCCGCCGCAAAAGCGGCGGGGCGGCTACTTTCCGTAGCTGTGCAGACCCGAGAGGAACAGGTTCACGCCCAGGTAGCAGAAGATGGTGGCCGCGAAACCGATCACCGACAGGATCGCCGCCCGGCGCCCCACCCAGCCGCGGGTGATGCGGGCGTGCAGGAAGGCCGCGTAGACGAACCAGACGATCAGGGACCAGGTCTCCTTCGGGTCCCAGCTCCAGTAGGTGCCCCAGGCGTAGTTGGCCCAGGCGGCGCCGGTCACGATCCCCAGGGTCAAAAGCGGGAAACCGATCATGATCGCCTTGTAGTTCAGGTCGTCGAGCACCTTGATGGAGGGGAACATGGACAAAAGCCCCCCCGCCTGGGTCGCCGAGCCGTTTTGCTCCAGCTTGTCGCGCAAAAGGTACATGATCGAGATGCCGCAGGCCACGGCGAAGGCGGCATAACCCAGGAAGCAGGTGATGACGTGGTACATGAGCCAGTTGCTCTGCAGCGCCGGCACCAGGGGCTCGATGCCGCTCTCAAGACCCAGCTGCGCCCAGGCGATGCCGAACAGGGCGAAGGGGACCACGAACAGGCCGACGGCCCGGTACTTGTACTTGAAGTCGATGAACAGGTAGATCAGGATGATGGTCCAGGAGAAGAAGACCACCGACTCGAACAGGTTGGAAAGCGGCGCATGGCCGTGCCCCAGGTCGTAGGATTCCTTCCAGCGCAGGCCGATGGCCGCCGTCTCGACCACGAAGCCGAACAGGGCGGCGTAGGTGCCGGCCAGGCCGACCGCCTTGCTGCGCGAAGCGAGGAATGCGAAGAATATGCAGGTGGAAACCATGTAGGAAACCATGGTGATGTTGAAGAGCATGGAACTGGACATTTAACCCTCCGGTCGTTTCAGTTTGCGCTTATACGTTTTTCACTTTCTCTGCCAGGTCGTCGAACAAAAGCTCGAACCCGGCCGGGTTTTTGGAGGCGGAGCCGCCGACGGTGATGCCGCCGTCGTACACCCGCGCCCAGACACGTTTGTGCGACATAAAGAAAGCCATGCACGTCCCTACTACCATCAGGAAGCAACCGAGCCAGACCACCCAGACCCCGGGGTCCTTGGCGACCTGCAGTCCCGTGTAGAACTTCTGATCCATGCCGTCGAAGGTAAAGACCAGGTCGCCGCCGTGCTGGGCGTTGAAATCCTGGTACTTGCCCGAGAGCACCACGAACGACTGCGGCTGCCCGCCGGCAGGGGTGAACTCCACCTGGGCGCCGGGACCGTCGAAGCCCCTCACGAAGGGGCGGACGTCCATGGTCGCTTCCATCACCGAGATGAAGGCACCGCCGCCCAGCGCCACCCGCTCGCCCGGATGCACGTCCAGCTTGCGCGGCTCGCCACCCTTGCGGTTGCGCACCGACAGGTGGTAGAGCGCCCCCTCTTCGGACTGGCCGTAGCTCGACTGGTAGAAGGTGATCCCCTTGTAGGTCAAAGGCTCGTTGACGATGATCGGGATGTTCTGGTAGCCCTGCACCGGCCGGCCGTTTTCCAGCACGGTGAGGATGCTCCTGAACTCCCTGGGAGCCCCGGTGTCGTAGAAGGCGACCGTGAACTTCTCGCAGCGCACGGCGAAGCCTAAATCGACCGTCTTGCCGTTGCGCGCCATCACCTGAGAGACGCTCCCCCCTTCGGGAATGTTGACGTACGCCTTGTATCCGAAAAAGGAGCCGAGCAGCGCCCCTATAAAGACGATGATTATGGAGAAGTGCACCACGTAGACACCCAGCCGGCAGTAGGCGTATTTCTGGGCGAAGACGTGGAATTCGCCGTCCTTCTCGGTGACGACAGGCTGGGCGAATTGCGCCTGGAAGAGCGCGGCGATCCTCTCTTTGAGTTCTCCCTTGTTCCCTTTGAGTTTGAACTCCCTGACGTTCCCGAGCGTCTTCTCGAAGGCGTCATCCATGACCAGTACCGGCTCGGAGACGATCTTCCAGACCCGGGGGAGCCTTTTTATGGAGCAGCAGATCAGGTTGAGCGTCAAAAGGTACAGAAGCAGGATGAACCACCAGGAGTGGTACATGTCGAAAAATCCCAGCGTGCTGTAGATCCTGAACTTGGTCTCGCCGATGGTGGCGAGGTATTCACGCTGCGGTCCCTGCGGAATGACGGTGCCGATGATCGAGGTGAGAGCCAGGCCGATGAGCAGGAAAATCGTGAGTTTCAGGGAGCAGAAGAAGTCCCACAGCCTCTGGGCAAGTCCGCGTTTATTCGTTGTCAAGGCATACTCCGAACGGTGGTTTTAGGGATGTTGACAGATAAGCTGGTCATTATAGACAAATCGGGAATAAGCGCAAAATAAAAGTTTTTAATCATCCTGAGGGCGCAAAAAAAGGGATAACGAGCGCCCGTTACCCCTTTTTTCAAGAACGTCAATTGACGGACTACCTTACTTCTTGTGGCACTCGCCGCACTTGGTCGGACCGGCACCCTTGGCGTGGCAGCCTTTGCACAGCTCGTGGGCCTTGTCCTTGTTGATGGCGATCTTGGCCGGAGCGGCGTCGCCGTGGCAAAGCTTGCAGTCTTTCAGCTTCTCCTGGTGAGCCTTGTGGTTGAAGGTCACGTTGCCGTTTTTGGCGGGGTAGACGACGGTGTCTGCTGCCATGGCGGAGACGGCGAAAGCAAGGATGAGGACGAGCGCGGTTGCAACTTTTTTCATGTGTTTTCCCTCCACTGTAATATAAATCAAACCGTGCGAACTGTATACAACATCGTTAACTTTGTCAACCCTAATCAAGCCGGGTGCGCGGCTACCCCTGGCGGGAAACCTGCAGCGCCGCGTCTTTTTCTTCCACTTCCGCTTCCATCTGCTTTCTGTAGTCGATCATTTTCTCGCGCAGCGCGGGGTTGCCCAGGGAGAGCACCTGCACGGCGAAGAGACCGGCGTTTTTGGCGCCGGCCTTGCCGATGGACATGGTGGCGACCGGGATGCCGCCCGGCATCTGCACCATGGCGTAGAGCGCGTCCACGCCGTTTAAGGCGCCGCCGGTCATCGGGACGCCGATCACCGGCAGCGGCGTTTCCGCTGCGACCACGCCGGCCAGGTGCGCCGCCATGCCGGCCGCGGCGACGATCAGCTGGATCCCCCTGCCGGCCGCCTCGCCCGCCAGCTTGGCGGTCTTTTTCGGGCAGCGGTGGGCCGAGGAGATGTGCATCTCGAAAGGGACTCCGAAGTGGGTGAGGATCTTCGCGGTCTCCTCCATAACGGGGAGATCCGAGTCGCTTCCCATCAGTATCAGGACAAGAGGATCAGACATAGCTTTTTACTCCTTTTCTACTTTGAAAAAATTAAGCCACGGAGAACGTCTGAGCAAATCGGAGAAAGTCAATTTTCAACAGCTCGTAGGAGCGCCTTTAGGCGCGATCGCGGGCGGAGCCCGCTCCTACGACTTTTCTCGGATTTCCTCAGACGTTCTCCGTGGCTAACGGTTTCTGGGGTTTACATTTTTCTCTTTTATATGCGTCCGATGGCCTTGGCGCCAATGTCGCGGCGGTACTGCATGCCGTTCCAGGAGATGAGTGCCACCCCCTGGTAGGCCTTGGCGATCGCCTCTTGCACGCCGTCGCCCAGAGCGGTGACGCCCAGCACGCGTCCGCCGCTGGTGACGATGCCGCCGTCGGCCGCGCGGGTGCCGGCGTGGAACACCACCAGCTCGTCCAGTTTTCCTGCGGCCTCAAGCCCTGCGATGGCGTCCCCCTTGGAGTAGTCGCCGGGATACCCTGCGGCGGCGAGCACCACGCAGACCGCGGCCTTGTCGTGCCACTCGATCTCTATCCCCTCAAGGCTCCCCTCCGCGATCGCCAGGAGCACCGGCACGACGTCCGACTTCATGCGCATCAAAAGCGGCTGGCACTCCGGATCGCCGAAACGGGCGTTGAACTCCAGGGTCTTGACGCTGTCGCCGTCGATCATCAGGCCGGCGTAGAGCACCCCCTGGTAGCGGCGCCCCTCGGCGGCCATGCCGTCGACGGCGCGGCGCATCACCTCGGCCATCGCCTTTTCGTGGATGGCGGGGGTGACCACCGGGGCGGGGGAGTAGGCCCCCATGCCGCCGGTGTTGGGCCCCTGGTCGCCGTCGAAGATCGCCTTGTGATCCTGGGCGCTCGCCAGCGGTATGATCCGCTCGCCGTCCGTGAAGGCGAGAAAGGATGCCTCCTCCCCTTTCAGGAATTCCTCGATGACGACCCGAGAGCCTGCAGCACCGAAGGCGTTACCGGAGAGCATGTCGACGACGGTGGCAACAGCCTCCTCTCGGGTTTGTGCGATGATGACACCCTTGCCGGCAGCCAGGCCGTCGGCCTTGATGACGATGGGGATGCCGGTCCGGTCGATGAAGGCTATGGCCGGATCGACCTCGGTGAAGACGCCGTAGGCTGCGGTCGGCACGCGGTACTTGTGCATCAGGTCCTTGGAGAAGGCCTTGCTCGCCTCGATGATGGCGGCGTTCTTGCGGGCGCCGAACACCTTCAGGCCGTGCTCCTCGAACAGGTCGACGAGACCGAGCGACAGCGGCAGTTCCGGACCGACCACGGTGAGACCGATCCCTTCCTTTTGCGCGAAGGAGAGGAGCCCCGGCAGGTCGTCCACCGCTAAGGCGACGTTCTCCGCCAGCTGCGCGGTCCCCGGGTTGCCCGGCGCGCAGTACACCTTGGTAACCAGCGGGGACTGGGCGATCTTCCAGACCAGCGCATGCTCCCGTCCGCCACTTCCTATAACCAGAACCTTCATGTAAATCTCCTCTGCTTAGTGACGGAAGTGCCTCATCCCGGTAAAGACCATGGCGATGCCGTGCTCGTCGGCGGCGGCGATCACCTCGGCGTCCCGCATGGAGCCGCCCGGCTGGATGACCGCGGTGATGCCGGCTGCCGCGGCGTTGTCCAGGCCGTCACGGAAGGGGAAGAAGGCGTCGGAGGCCATCACCGCGCCCGCGACCTTGATGCCGGCGTGCTCGGCCTTGATGGCGGCGATGCGCGCCGAGTTGACCCGGCTCATCTGGCCGGCGCCCACGCCGACGGTGGCATTGGTGCGGCCGTAGACGATGGCGTTGGACTTGACGAACTTCGCGACCTTCCAGGTGAAGAGCAGGTCTTCCATCTCGGCGTCGGTCGGCGCCCGCTTGGTCACCACCTTAAGCTCGTTGAACAATTCCAGGTCGGCGTCCTGCACCAGCATGCCGCCGTTCACCCGTTTGAAGTCGAAGCGCGGGGCCGACTGCTCCGGCCAGAAACCGCACTCCAAAAGGCGCACGTTCTTCTTGGCGGCGACCACTTCGCTGGCGGCGATGCTCACCTTGGGGGCGATGATCACTTCCACGAACTGACGGTCCACGATGGCGCGCGCGGTGGCCTCGTCCAGTTCGCGGTTGAAGGCGATGATGCCGCCGAAGGCGGATTCGGGGTCGGTGCGGTAGGCTAAATCGTAGGCCTCGTGGATGTTGGCGCCCAGCGCCACGCCGCAGGGGTTCGCGTGCTTGACGATCACGCAGGCAGGTCCCTCGGTGAACTGCTTCACGCACTCTAATGCCGCGTCGGTGTCGCCGATGTTGTTGTAGGAAAGCTCCTTGCCCTGCAGCTGGCGGGCGGTGGCGATCGAGGCCTCCTGTACGCCGCGCTCCACGTAGAAGGCGCCGGACTGGTGCGGGTTCTCGCCGTAGCGCATCCCCTGGGCCAGCTTGTACTGCACGGTCAGGGTGTCGGGATAGGGGGCGACGGCCTCGCCGGTGCGGGCGCCGAGCCAGTTGGAGATGGCGCCGTCGTAGGCTGCCGTGTGCTGGTAGACCTTGACCGCCAGGCGGAAGTTGGTTTCCCGCGACACCGCGCCGCCATTGGCCTTCATCTCGTCGAGCACCACCTGGTAATCGGCGTGGTCCACGACGACCGTGACGTCGCGGTTGTTCTTGGCTGCGGAGCGGAGCATGGTCGGGCCGCCGATGTCGATGTTCTCGATCGCGTCCTCCATGGAGCACCCTTCCTTGGCGACGGTCGCCTCGAACGGGTAGAGGTTCACCACCACCATGTCGATCGCCTCGATGCCGTGCTCCTGCATCTTGGCCACGTGCGCCGGGTTCTCGCGCATGCCGAGGATGCCGCCGTGCACCTTCGGGTGCAGCGTCTTCACCCGGCCGTCCAGCATCTCGGGGAAACCGGTGAATTCGGAAACGTCCTTGACAGGGATGCCGGAGTCCCTGAAAAGCTTCGCCGTGCCGCCGGTAGAAAGGATCTCCACACCGTAACCTGCCAGGGCCCTGGCGAATTCGACCACCCCGGCCTTCTCCGATACGCTGATGAGCGCGCGCCCAATCTTTGCCATTGTCTAACTCCTTTGAAAAACGAATTGGCCACGGAGAACAGAAACCTGTAGGAGCGCCTTCAGGCGCGATCGCGGGCGGAGCCCGCTCCTACAGGTACTCTGAACGTCGGTGGTGAGAACTTGTCTTGTCCGCTATGTCAGGTCAAGCCTTGGGAAAATCGATGTTCGCCATGAAGAGTTTTTCGAAGAGCGGCGTCCCGGAGAGCGGGATGACTTGCACCTGTCCGGCGGTATTTTCCAGCCGTGAGCGGCCATCGGGCTCGGCCAGGAAACGTTCCACCCCGGCCAGCGCCCCTTCCCGGACAAATCCCGAAATCCTTACCATGTTTTCGTCGAAGATACCAACGTTTTTTAGCACCGCCGGGGAGAGCACCGCGCCGAACGAGCCGGTAAGCACCACCTCGACCAGGTGGCGGTAATCAAGCCCGGCGCGGGCCATGAGCACCTCGATGCCGGCGCGCAGGGCACCCTTGGCAAGCTGCAGGGCGCGGACGTCTTCCTGGTCCAGGGCGACGAGCGCGGAAGCGTCACGGTGCAGCACGAAGGCTGGCACCCCGTTCACCTCCTGGACGCGGTTACCGAGGTTGGAGGCGATCTCGCCGGGGGAAAGCAGGCGCCCCGTGCGGTCGATCACCCCGGCCGTCAACAGTGCCGCCACCGTCTCCAGCACGCCGGTGCCGCAGATGCCGCGCGCGGGGACGCCGCCGACGGTGGTGAGCCTCAAACGCTCGCCATCGGTGCTGACGCCGCTTATGGCGCCGGGAAGCGCCGGCATGCCGCAGCGCATGTTGCCCCCTTCGAAGGCGGGGCCGGCCGCGGCCGAGGTGGCCAGGAACTTGTCGCCGGTAAAAAGGGCGATCTCCGCGTTGGTGCCGAGGTCGAGGTAGAGGGTGCCGGGCTCGGGCTTCCCCTTGAGGCCGAAGAGGAAGGCGACCAGGTCCCCGCCGACGAAGCCGCCGGGAAGCGGAAAGAGGAAGGCGGGGATATCCCGCTGCCAGCCGAGCTCGCGGGTGTTCGTGGCGCGCCCCTGAGTAAAGAGCGGACGAAACGGCGGGTGGGCGAGCGAGGCGACCGGCAGGCCCAGCGCGATCTGTTCCATGGCGGGGTTGGCGGCGATGGCGACCGCGGCCAGCTCCGCTCCCGAGGCGCCCGCACGGGCGGCAAGCTCGCCGGCAAGACGCTCCATCTCCCCGGCCACGGCCATTTGGAGGGCGGCCAACCCTTCCGGCGTGCCCGCGGCCTCCAGGCGCGCGAGCACGTCCGCACCCCACTTCCGCTGCGGGTTCATGGCGCCGGCCAGCGCCAGGCGCCCGCCGGTAACGGTGTCGATCAGGGAGGCGGCGATGGTGGTGGTGCCGAGGTCGAAGGCGACGGCCAGCCTTCTAGCTGAAGACAAGGGGGGTTCCTCCGGAGGGTTCCACGCGGCCGATCACGACCGCGAAGGCGCCGCTTTCGAGCGAGCGCGCGAGGAATCGTTCTGCATCCTCCGGGGCAAGGGCTATCAGCAGCCCGCCTGAGGTCTGGGGATCGAAGAGCGGCAGCAGCCGGTCGCCGGACGCGCCGGCCACCAGGTGGCCGTAGTAGTCGCGGTTGCGGTAGCAGCCTGCCGGTATCAGGCCGTCGTTCACCAGCTCGCCAAGCCCCGCCATGAGCGGCACCGCGTCGAGCTGCAGACGGAAGGTGAGGCCTGCTCCCAGCGCCATCTCGCAGGCGTGGCCGATCAGGCCGAACCCGGTGACGTCGGTGGCGGCCGAGGCCCGGCAGGCGAGCATCAGCTGCGAGGCCTTCGCGTTCAGCCCGGTCATCCAGCCGATCGCCTCCCGTTCCAGGGCGCCCGACACCATCTGCGCCTTGATGGCGGTGGAGACGATGCCGGTGCCGAGCGGCTTGGTGAGGATCAAAAGGTCGCACGGCCGGGCCGTGCAGTTGCGCACCACACGCTCCGGGTCGATCAGGCCGGTGACGGCGAGGCCGTATTTGAGCTCGTCGTCCTCAACCGTGTGGCCGCCCACCAGGCAGGCGCCCGCCTCCTTGAGCGCGTCGGCTCCCCCTTTGAGTATCTCCGCCAGGACTGCCGTTTCCAGCGAGCAGGCAGGGAAGAAGGCGAGGTTCATGGCGGTGACCGGGCGTCCCCCCATGGCGTAGACGTCGGAGAGCGCGTTGGCCGCAGCGATGCGGCCAAAGGTGAAGGGATCGTCCACCAAGGGGGTGATGACGTCGGTGGTCTCCACCAGGGCGAGCCTCTCCCCTATGCGGTAGACCCCCGCATCCTCAGCCCCTTCCACCCCCACCAGGAGGTTCGGGTCGTCCGAGCGCGTCAAATCGCGAATAGCTTCTGCCAGACCCGCCGGGCCCAGTTTAGCGGCTCAACCGGCCGCTTTCACCAGACTGGTGAGCCGCACTTTTGCACTCATCGCTCTCTCCTTGTTTTCAGACCGGTCCGACCGGTCAGACTAGCCCAGATAAACCCGGCGCACCCGTTTGGTGCTCATGCCGCACATGATCTCGTAGGGTATGGTCCCCGCCTTTTCGGCCAGTTCCTCGGCGCTGATGCAGTTGCCCAGGCCGTCGGGGCCCAGAAGCGTCACCTCGTCTCCCACCGAGACCCCCTCGATGTGCGAGACGTCAAGCATCACCCAGTCCATGCAGACCGTCCCCGCTACCCGCGCCCGCTCACCCCGGATCAGCACCTCGCCCACGTTGGTGAGGCTGCGGCAGTAGCCGTCGGCGTAGCCTACCGGCACGCTGGCGATCAAGGTCCGCTTTTCGGCCCGAAAACGCCGCCCGTAGCTGATGCAGGTCCCCGGCTCCACCCACTTGAGCATGGAGACCGTGCTTTTCAGCCGCATCACCGGCTTGGAAGCCACCTTCCCCTGGAAGTCCCGGGAAGGCATGCCGCCGTAGAGTACGATCCCCGGACGCACCAGGTTGCAGTACGGCAAGTCCAGGGTCAGGATGCCGGCCGAGTTGGCGACGTGCACGTAGGTAGGCGTAAGCCCTAGGCGTTTCGCCTCCTCCACCACGGCGTTCAGCCGCTCGGCCTGCAGCTTCGTGTAGGCCCTCCCCTCCTCGTCCAGCTCGTCGGCCACGGCGAAGTGGGAGAAGATACCTTCCAGCTCCAGGTTGCGGAACTTTTTCAGCTCGCGCAGGAAGGCGGGCGCCTGATCGTGCGGCACGCCCAGGCGTCCCATGCCGGTGTCGATCTCCAGGTGCACCTTGGCCTTGCGGAAGCAGGTGATGCCGAGTGCTGCCTGGTCGAGGGCACGCGCCTGCTCCAGCGAAAAGAGGGCGGTCGAGATGTTGAGCCCGATGCAGCGCCGCTCCTCGCCGGGGTAGATGCCCCCCAGGATCAGCACCGGTCGGTTGACGCCGCTCATGCGCAGCTGCACCCCTTCGGCCAGGAAGGCGACGGCGAAGGCGTCGACGCCGAGTTTTTCCAGCTCCTCCGAGACGTACTGAAAACCGTGGCCGTAGGCGTCGGCCTTCACCACCCCGAGGATGCCGCACCCCTTGGGGACCGTGTCCTTCACCAGGGCGAAGTTGTGCCGAAGTGCGGCAAGGTCTATTTCCACCACTGTCGGGCGACTGTCCATAGCGTTTTCTTCACCTGACGAGCACCAATGAAATTAGGCTGGATCTTCCGCCCAAAGCGAGGAGCGGACCATCTCAGCCCTCGATTTTCTTACCACTTCTGGCCTTGACTGTAAAGGCGAAAAACCTGAAAACAGATTGACTTTCCTACCTGATTGCATTACCGTACGCGGCAGTCTAATAAGCCAGCTGGGGGAGTTCGCAAGAACTGAGACAGGCACGGCCTGAGACCCTTTGAACCTGATCCGGGTAGCACCGGCGTAGGGAAGCGGCGCGAACTCCACAACCACAAACCTTCTGGAGCCGTGACCTTTCGTCGCGGCTTTTTTTGTTCAATTGATGAGATAAAAGTCAAAAGCTGTAGCCACGGAGACACGGAGCAAAATCCGAGAAAGGCAAAGACTTTGAAGGGTAAAACAAAACCGGTTTTTGCCTTTCCCCCTTTTTCCCGGTTTTTCTCAGATGTTCCTCAGATGTTCTCCGTGGCTAAGCCTTTAAGGGTTTTTCTTTGCTAAAGCTCGTCGTCAACCACAACGATAAACTCCCCCGCATAGGCGGCCTCTACCTGATCACCGACCAGGGGACGCGCCTTCTGGAGCGCGTGCGCAAGGCGCTCACCGGCGGGGTGAGCGTTTTGCAGTACCGCGACAAGGAACGGAGCATGGACGAGCGCCTGCTGCTCGCCCGCAAGCTCAAGGAGCTCTGCGCAGAGTTCAAGGTCCCCTTCATCGTCAACGACGACCTGGACGTCGCCATCGCCGTGGACGCGGACGGCCTGCACCTGGGACAGGGGGACGGCGACCCGGCGCAAGCCCGCGCCGCCCTGGGTCCGGACAAGATCCTCGGCATCTCCACCCATTCGCTCACGGAAGCCCTCGCCGCCGAGGCGCTCGGCGCCGACTACGTCGGCTTCGGCGCGCTCTATCCCACCGCCAGCAAGGAGGTAGAGGCGGCCCCGGGCCTTGAGGGCCTGGGCGAGCTGCGCGGCAAGCTTGGCATCCCGGTGGTGGCGATCGGCGGCATCAACCGCGACAACGCCTGCGCTGCGATCGACGCCGGCGCCAACGGCTGCGCGGTCATCTCGGCGGTACTCTCCTCACGCCACCCGGCCGTGGCCGCCACCGAACTGGCGCTCCTCTTCAACCGGCGCGGCACCCGCCCGCGCGGCGCGGTGCTCACCGTGGCCGGCAGCGATTCCGGCGGGGGGGCGGGCATCCAGGCGGACCTGAAAACGGTGACGCTACTGGGAAGCTACTGCGCCTCAGCCATCACAGCGCTCACCGCCCAGAACACCCTGGGCGTCACCGCGATCCAGCCGGTTTCCGCCGAGTTTTTAGGCGCGCAATTGGACGCGGTGCTCTCGGACCTCCCCATCGACGTGGTCAAGACCGGCATGCTCTTCTCGCCGGAAAATACCGCCATGCTGGCGGAAACGCTCACCCGCCACGGCCTGAAGCACGGCCAGAAGCTTTTGGTGATCGACCCGGTGATGAGCTCCAAAAACGGCAAGGCGCTCCTGGAAGAGGAGGCGCTCAACGTCCTGAAAAAGCGCCTGATCCCGCTTTGCTATCTCTTGACCCCCAACGTCCCGGAGGCCGAGCGCCTCACCGGCCTCACCATCACCGACACCGCCGGCATGGAGCTCGCCGCCCGCGCGCTCAACCTGATGGGGGCCCGCAACGTGCTGGTGAAGGGGGGGCACTTAAGCGACAAGCTGGTGACCGACCTTCTCTTCGACGGCCGCGGCTTCACCCGCTTCACAGCGCCGAGGCTCACCTCGCGCCACACGCACGGCACCGGCTGCACGCTCGCCTCGGCGATCGCCGCCTACCTGGCGCAGGGAGAGCCGCTCCCCATGGCCGTACTCAAGGCGAAGGTGTTCATCACCCGCGCCATAAAATTCGCGCGGCCGCTCGGCCAGGGGCACGGCCCCGTAAACCACTTCCTGGCGGCCCGCGACCAAAGCCACAAGCATCCCTGTAATTTGATAAAGGAGTAGATTCATGACCCAGCTGGAATACGCCCGCAAGGGTATCGTCACCGACAAGATGAAGCAGGCAGCTTTAGCCGAAGGGGTGGAGCCGGAGTTCATCCGCGCCGGCCTCGCCGCCGGCAACATCATCATCTGTCACAACGTGAAGCACTTAAACGGCATTCCGCTCGCCGTGGGCCGCGGGCTTCGTACCAAGGTGAACGCCAACATCGGCTCCTCCGCCGACGACCTGGACATCTCCAAGGAGCTGGAAAAGGCCCGCGTCGCCCGCGCCGCCGGCGCCGACGCCATCATGGACCTCTCCACCGGCGGCCCGGTCGACGAGATCCGCCGCGCCATCATCGCCGAAACCAGCGCGGCAATCGGCACCGTGCCGCTCTACCAGGCGGCGCTCGACGCGGTCCGCACCCAGAAGAAGCCGATCGTGGAGATGACCGTGGAGGACATCTTCAAGGGGGTGGAGAAGCACGCCGAGGACGGCGTCGACTTCATCACCGTGCACTGCGGGGTTACCCGCTCCACCGTGGAAAGGATGCGCAAGGAAGGGCGCATCATGGACGTGGTGTCGCGCGGCGGCGCCTTCACCATCGAATGGATGGCGCACAACAACAAGGAAAACCCGCTCTTTGAGCACTTCGACCGCCTGCTCGACATCGTCAAGGCCTACGACATGACCTTGTCGCTGGGCGACGGCTTCCGCCCCGGCTGCCTGGCCGACGCCACCGACCGCGCCCAGATCCACGAACTGATCCTTCTGGGCGAGCTCACCCAGCGCGCCCAGGAGTACGGCGTACAGGTGATGATCGAGGGACCGGGCCACATGCCGCTCAACCAGATCGAGGCCAACATCCTCCTGCAGAAAAGGCTCTGCCACGGCGCCCCCTTCTACGTGCTGGGACCTCTGGTCACCGACATAGCGCCGGGCTACGACCACATCACCTCCGCCATCGGCGGCACCATCGCCGCCGCCGCCGGGGCCGACTTCCTCTGCTACGTCACCCCCTCCGAGCACCTGAAGCTCCCGAGCGTGGAGGACGTGCGCGAAGGGGTGATGGCCAGCCGCATCGCCGCCCACGCCGCCGACATCGTCAAGGGGGTGAAGGGGGCGATCGAGAAGGACAACCAGATGGCGCGCTGCCGCAAGAAGCTCGACTGGGAAGGGCAGTTCGCCCTGGCCATCGACCCGGAAAAGGCGCGGCGCCTGAGGGCCGAGTCCGGGGTCGCCGACCACGGCGCCTGCACCATGTGCGGCGAGTTCTGCGCCTACAAGGTGATGGACGACGCCACCGAGCGCGAAAAGGGGAACCAGGCGGCCGCCTGCTGATCCCCCCGAACCACTGACGAAAAAAGGCCGTGCGGGCGCTTACCTGCGCGGCCTTTTTTTTATCCCCGCCGGGCAGCATCGTCACGGCCGCCCTGCTGATCGCCGTCGCCCGGGCCCCCGCGATCGCCAGTTCCCCGCCCTGGTACTACCGGGTCAGCAAGGAACAGATCCTCGCCACCGGCCTTTTGCGTCCTGATCGAGCGGTCAGCGCGCAAAAAGTTTTCTGTGTCCAGCCATCCTTTTTTACTATCTGCGCCTCATCTTGTCGCAAATTATTCTCTTTGTTTCGCACGCCGCCACTCATAGATTCTGTCCATTATAATGCACAAATTATTTTCCTTGCCTTATCTTCATCCCCTTTGATATAAATATTAAAAAACGTTTGCCATTAGTCGACCCTTATGAGGTGATTGTTGCAATGAATAAGAGCCTGCGGCCATCGCGCGTCAGAATCTTTGAAGTCGTACTGTACCTTTTGTGCTTCCTGCTGCTTTCCACCTCCACCGGTCTGTGCGAGACGGAAGCCGTGAACGTCGACGGCATCGCCACCCTGCAGCAAAACGCCGCCATCGCCCGCGACAACGCCGTCAACGACGCGCTGCGCAAGGCGGTGGAGCAGGTGCTGGGAACCATGGTCTCCTCCGAGACCATCGTGGAAAACTCCCGGCTGGTGGGGGACAACATCTACAGCAAGGCGCAGGGGTACGTCAAGAAGTACAAGGTCACCAAGGAAACCTCCGCCAACGGCCTCTACGTCGTCACCATCTTCGCCGAGGTCGGCTTAAGCGAGCTCAGAAACGACCTGGACGCGCTCGGCCTTTTGCAGGCCCGCGCCGGCAAGCCGCGCACCCTGTTCATGATCCTGGAGCAGCACGGCAGCCAGCCCCCCGTCTACTGGTGGGGGGGGAGCGCCGCCTCCGAGGCCGCCTCCGAAGGTGCGCTCAGAGGCGAGTTCCTGGGCAAGCAGTTCAACGTGATCGATGCCGCGCTGGCGCTCCCCAGGCTTGAGGGGTTCGCGGGCCGCAGCCAGTCCCCAAGCGACGGCGCGGCCCGCGAGATGGGGCGGCTCTCCGGTGCGGAAATCGTCGTCAAGGGGAAGGCGGCCGCCCGCGAAGGCACCCGCAACGTAGGCTCCCCGGTCGGCTCCTACCTGGCCGAGGTGAGCGCCAGCGCCATCCGGGTGGACACCGGCGAGGTGCTCGCCTCAGGCCGCGGCCAGGGGGTCGCCCGCCACGTCACCCCGGAAATCGGCGAAAACAACGCGCTGGAGGCGGCGGGGCGCGACCTTTCCCGCAAGCTTATCGACCAGATCGTCGCCAAGTGGACCGCAGAGACCTCCGGCGCCTCCCTCACCCGCATCACCATCCGCGGACTTACCGGCATGCAGGATCTGGTGCGCATCAAGGATTACCTGCTCGGCCAAGTCCGCGGCGTGCAGCAGGTGAACCAGCGCAGCTTCGAGCAGGGGGTCGCGGTGCTCGACGTCAGCGCCCGCGGCAACGCGCAGCAGCTGGGAGACGAACTGGCCAGGAAGGCGGCCGGCGAGTTCAGCTTCAACGTCACCCGGGCCACGGCCAACACCCTGGAACTGACCGCCGCCCCCCGTTAAGCAGCACGGCCATCGAACCTGGAGGAATGCATGCGCTTTACCCCTTTGAGCTGTCTCCTGCTGGCGGGGCTCACCCTGTTCGGCTGCGCCGGCAAACCGACCATCAAACCCGACGCGGCCAACCCGATCAGGACCCTGGCCCTCTTGCCGGTGGTCAACAACACCCTCGACCTGGACGGCCCGGTGGTGGTGCGCAGCGTGCTCGGCGCCCAGCTGGAGTGCTTCTTTTACAGCGTCAAGCCAACCGAGGAGACCGACCGCGTCCTCAGGGACCAGCTGGGGATCACGCTCGGCTCGCAGCTGGAACTGGCCAGCACCCGGCTTCTGTGCGAAAAGCTCGGCGTGGACGGCGTCGTCTACGGCTCGCTCGAAGACTTCAACCAGAAGACCACCGGCATCTACAACTCGAAAAGGGTGCGCCTCAGGGTAAAGCTCGACAACTGCCGCACCGGCGCCACCGTCTGGAAAAACGGCATCGGCGTGAAACGGGAGGCCACCACCACCGACAGCCTGCTGAAGAAGATCCCCGGCGCCGGCAACGCCGCCAGCGCCCTGGGTGCGGTCGCCTCCGTCGCCTCCAGCATCTCCGACCGCAACGACACGAGCCTTCCCAAGCTGCACGGCGAGGAAATCGCCGCTCCCTGGGAGGACATCTCCGAGGGTAACAGCTCGGCCGAGATGAACCTGGCTCTGGGCTTAGGCGGAAAGATCGCCGGCAAGGCGCTCAACAGCCCGCTCTTTTCCGAGACGGAGGCGGCGGTGCAGATCCTGTTGCAGGGATACTTCGACGACGGCGCCGACCTGATTCCCCACGGCACCATGTGCCCCGCCGGTCCGCTCCCCGCCCCGGTCAAGCAGGCTGCGCCGGATAAGGAGTAGCAGATGAGCAGATCGCTTTGCCGGGCGCTTTTGGTCGCCGCCGCCCTGTTGGCCCCCCTTCCCGCAACTTCCGCCCGGGCCGGCGAGTCCGACAACCAGGAGCGGCAACTGGAGCAGGCGGGCGCCCGCTACCGGGGGCCGGCCTACGCCATCGCCCTCATCAAGTTCGAGAACAAGACCCCGGCCAAGGTGCTGGGGATCGGCGAGGCGGCCACCGACATCCTGCGCACCCAGCTGAAGGCGGCGGGGCTCGAACCGGTCGACCTGACCGAAGAGGCGCTCAGGCAGCAGGACGAACTGATCCGGCTGCAGCAAACAGGCCAGGTGAAGACCGGCAAGAAGGACGCCTCCCAGGGGTTCGACGCGGTCGACTTCCGCATCCAGGGGGCGATCACCGCCTACTCCGAACTGGAGGAAGGCTCGGACATGCTCTTTTACCAGAAGAAGACGCAGATCGCCCGGGTGAGCGTGGACTACGCCCTGATCGATCCGGCGACCGGCAAGAGCCTCCTCTCCGAATCCGGCAGCGGCGAGTGGCGCAAGGAGACCGGCGGCGTCATGGGCTTCGGCTCCAAGTCGACCGCCGACATGGGGCTTCGGGAAGGGGCCCTCAGGGACGCGCTCTCCAAGGCGCTCTTGAAGATGCTCGCCAAGCTTTCCGACGTCCCCTACCAATGCCACGTCCTGATGGTGGACAACCAGACGGTGGTGATCAAGGCGGGGGAAAGGTCCAAGCTTGCCATCGGCACCCGCGCCGGGGTGTTCCGCAGCGGGCCGGAGCTGATCGACCCGGAGACCGGCAAGTCGCTTGGCAAACGTGAAAAGAAAATCGGCGAGATCGTGGTCACCGGCCACGTCAGCGACCGTCTGACCGAAACGACCATCGCCGCCGGTGCCGGCTTTCAGACAGGAGATATCGTCAGGGTGCTGAAATAGTCCACGTTGGAATGAAGCCATTTTGGCTTCGGGTTGCAAAGGAGGATTCCATGAGAGTAGCTCTTCGCCCCGAACCGCTGACCAGAGTTTTTCACGCCGCTTGCACCTTTTTCGTCCTGCTCGTCCCCGCCGCCGCCTGGGGAGCCAGCGCCACCGTCAACTTCGGCTTCACCGGGTCGGGGAGCCAGGCCGCCGCCCTGGTCGCCCCGACCGAGCCCGTCTCGGTCGGCACCACCAACGCCCCGGTCTACAAGACCGTCCAGACCTCGACCGAACTCGACACGAGCAACGCCCAGCAATCGGACACCAGCGGGTCCGCCACCCCCACCGAGGCTCCCTCCGCCGCGCAGCAGGCGCCGGCCAAGGGCGTCCCCAGAAACGGCATCGGCGTGGACGCCTCGCTCAGTCCCGACCTGAAGATCTACAACATACCGATCACCCACAACTTCAACCGCAACTTCGGCATCCAGATCAACGTCCCCGTCGTCACCGCGAGCTTCGACGACGGCAGCGGCGGCATCGGCAAGCACACCGGCCTGGGCGACGTGAGCCTCACCTTCAAACTCCGCATCGGCAGCGAAAACCGCACGGCCGCCCTCTACACGCTTTTAACCGCCAAGTTCGCCAGCGGCGACGCCGACAAGGGGCTCGGCACCGGTTCCTACGACCTTTCGCTCACCGAGAAGGTAATCAAGCGGCTGGGGGATTTTCGCTGCACGCTGATGGGAGGGGTCACCCAGCCGGTGAACAAGCCGACCATCCTCGGCAGCACGGTCGAGTACGGCACGAACATCTCCTACATGGCGGCCGTCGAGCACACCCTGGCGATCCCCGAGCTCTGGCTGGGGGCGCGCGCGACCGGCATGCACTCCTTCCAGACCAAGATCGACGGCATCGGCCTGGGCAACGCCCTGACCACCGTCGACGTCACCCCCGAGCTGAACTTCTACTTCAAGCGCTACTCCGCCATCAACCTGGGGGTAACCATCCCGGTCTACACCGACTACGGCCTCCCCGGCGGCTCCACCACCCGCGACCTGTCGGTGAACGTCGGCATATCCACACTCTTTTAAAGGAGGCAAGCCATGACATCGTTGAAACGTGCAGCAGCCATGCTTTTGCTCGCGCTGGCGGTGCTGCTTGCCGCCTGCAGCGGCAACCAGGGCACCGGAACCCCCGGCAGCGCCAAGGTCAACACGAAGGTCGTCTTCCTGAACAGCTCGTCGCATCCGGTCTTCGTCCAGGACGCACGCATCGCCCATCTCTGGCTGGAGGTGATCCCGGCCGACACCGCGACCAGCTACTCCCCCCCCTCCATCGACCTGAGCTCGACCACCACCGGCAGCTGCACGGTGACCGGGCTGACCGACAACGCGAGCTACCTGTTCCGCGTCACCGCCTATGACGCCGCCAATGCGCTGATCTGGGCCGGGGAGATCCCGGCGGTGGTGAAGCCCTCCGGCACGACGGTCACCGTCGCCAGCCTGCAAATCACCGGCACGAGCGCGGGCTATCTGACCCAGGCAAAGAGCTACCTGGCCGCCAGGAACCTTTCGAGCGCGCAGCCGCAGCTAATGCTCGCCACCCTGACCGACCGCGGCAACCTGGAGGCGAAGTTCCTCTACGCCCTGACGCGCCTCTCCCTGCTCTACCAAGGTACCGGCAGCCCGGGCTCCACGCAGTTGGACAGTATCCGGAAGATTCTGACCGCCTCGGGCGTCGGCACCGTGGACTTAAGTGCCGTAACCGGCAAAATGAAGCCGTTCGTCCCGCCGGCCCAGCTCCCTTCGACCACGCCCACCGTCGGGCAGTTGCAGAGCTACCTGCGCGACTACATGTTCCCCGAGATCGACACGACGCTCAGTTACCTCGCCTCCCTCCCCGCCAGCTTCAGCGTTACCGTCAGCCCCGCGATCTTCGGCCTGACCGGCAGCAGCGTCGTGGTCGACACGGCGGACGTGCAGACGCTGATGACGCTGCTCTATAGCGCCAAGGCCTCGCTCGCCCTTATCTGCGCCTACAACTTCGACGCCAACGTGGTCGCGCTGGTCAACACCAGGCTCAGCACCGGCGGCTCTATCGGCAGCCAGGATCGATCAGAAACCACCAGCATCCTGCAAGGCAACGGCCAATTCGGCGTCGCGCAGGAAGCCGGGCTCCTGCCTACGGCCAGGAACGCCTACGCCTCCTTCGTCGCCGCCTACCAGTCGGCCCTGACCGCGATGGCGGCGCGGCCCTACCCTCTTAACCACATGTTCACCCTGGACACCTCGATCAACGGCGGCAATCACAGCATCAACCAGCAGAAGGCGCAAAGCACCCTGGCCGGCGTCCGGCAGATACAAAACGCCCTCGACGGCCAGACCACCTGGTCTCCGCCACTGGTCCCCGCCCCCGGCAGCAAGGCCTACCGCTTCTTCCAGGGGAGCTACGGCTTCAAGAGCTATTCCGCGCTCAGGCCGGCGAGCAACTCGGTCGTGAAACTCTCCCAGTTCTTCGACGCGACCCAGCCGGTCAACCTCAGGACCGCCTTCGTCGACTGCCCCACAGCCTCCATGTTCAAGGACGCTACCCTGGCCGGCATCTACCCGCTCGGCTACGTGCCGAGCCCGCTTTACCACATGTCCGCGCCGCCCCAGACCTACAGCAGTTACGGCACCGGGGCCTGGGACGTCGACAACTTCTACAACATGAGCCCCGCCGCGCGCCAGGCCCTGATCAACGGCGTCTGCGGCGCCGGCACCGTTTCCTCGGTGTCGGGCAGGGTCACCTACAACGGCACCGGCGTCGGCGGCGTCATCGTCAGCACCGCCGCCGGCTACACCACGACCGACGGCCAGGGGAACTACACCATCAGCGCGCTGAAAAACGGAAGCTACACGCTTATCGCTTCCGGGCCGTACACCTTCGCGCCGACGAGCATTGCCGTCACCGTCAGCGGTGCGAACCTCACCGGCCAGAACTTCACCGCCGGACTGGCCAAGGTAGCCGGGCCGTAGCCGCCGCGCCGGCTCGCCCTCTTCGTCCCGGACGGGGACTGGCCTGACAGGTGCCAGTCCCCGTCCGCTTCAGCCAGCAGGAGTGCGACATGCAGTACGCCGCCAGGAGAAAGCTCATCCACTGCCTTTTCGCAGCCGCGCTGCTCGGCACCCTCGCCACCCTCGGGGGGATCGCCGGCTCCCGCAGCCAACGGCCAGGCGACGTCCAGGCCGAAGCGCGGCGGCTCGCCCCGGACGTCGACCTGTTGGTCAACGACTTCAAGTACAACGACGACCTCGGCGGCGGCAGTCATCTGACCCTGAAAGCGAAGCGGCTGGTGAGCCGCGGACGCAAGATCCTCGCCTTCCGCTCGAACCTGGTGAAGGACAACGTTTTCGAGGAGGTCTCGGGCAGGGTCGCCACGCAACGCTCGGAGGTCACCTTTGCCGGCGACCTTGCCGAGGGGAGCTTCAACCTCAACGGGACCCTGCAGCTTAGGGGGAAGGTCCGGCTGAGCGTCAACGGGCACGAGGTGCCGGTACGGCGCACCGCGCGGATCGTCTTCGCCCGCAAGCTTATCGAAGTGGACGAGGACGCAACCGTCAGCTACGCCGACTGAGTGCGGCACTCCCTTTCAGCCGCAATACGTCTGCAGCCGGGCGAGCAGGGTCTTGAAGTCGATCGGCTTGGCCAGGTAGCCGTCCATCCCCATGGCGATGCAGCGCTGCTCGTCGCCCTTCATGACGTGGGCGGTCATGGCGACGATCGGCACGTGCCCCCCCCGCTCCCGCTCCAGCTCCCGGATGCTGGCGGTGGCCAGGAAGCCGTCCAGCTTCGGCATCTGCACGTCCATCAGGATCACGTCGTAGTCGCGCTCCTGCCACATCGACACCGCCGTCGCGCCGTCCACCGCGAAATCGACACGGTAGTGCATCCGCTCCAGCATCCCCCCCAGCACCTGCCTGATGGTCGGATCGTCCTCCGCGATCAAAAGCCGGCCCCCCGGCGCCTTGACCGGCGTTTCCGGCGGGAAAGGCGCGGAGGCGTCCGCTGCGGCCTCCTGCCCGGCCGCCTGCCCGGCCGCCTCCGGCACCCCCACCGGGACGGTGAAGGAGACGGTGCACCCTTCTCCCTCGGTGCTGGCGAGGGAGATGCTCCCCCCCATCCGTTCCACCAATTCCTTGCTCAAGGCAAGCCCCAGCCCGGTGCCGCCGTAGCTGCGGGTATTGGAGTCGTCGGCCTGGCTGAAGTAATCGAAGATCAGCGCCTGCTTCTCCGCCGGCACGCCGATGCCGGTGTCGCTCACCGACAGGTCGAGTGCCAGCTTCCCCCCCGGCAGCCTCGGGCCGGCTGAGGCCTCGAGCACCACCCGGCCGGCATCGGTGAACTTCACCGCGTTCGCCGCCAGGTTGAGCAGCACCTGGCGCAGGCGCGCCCCGTCCCCTATCAGCCATTCCGGCGGCTCCCCGCAAACCCGGCAGTCGAGCTTTAGACCTTTGCGGCCTGCCTCCGGCATCAAAAGCTCCACCGTCTGGTGCAGGCAGTCGGCGACGGAGAAGAGCCCCTCGTCGAGGGCGAACTTGCCGGATTCCACCTTGCTCAGATCGAGGATGTCGTTCAGGATGCGCATCAGCGACCAGCCGGAGCGAAGCGCCGTGCCGATGAAGGCGGTGCGCTGGCTCTCCGAACAGCTCTCCAGGGCGAGTTCCAGCATGCCGAGCACGCCGCTCATCGGGGTGCGCAGCTCATGGCTCATGTTGGCGAGGAAGCGGCTCTTGGTCCGGCTGGCCGCCTCGGCCGCTCGCTTTGCCTGGCGCAGCTCCTCCTCGCTGCGTTTGCGCTCCATGGCGATCGCCACCTGGTCCGCCACCGCCTTCATCAGCGAGAGATCCTCTGCGGAGAAGCCGTCCCTGGTCCGGGTGCCGAAGGAAAGGGTGCCGAGCACCCGCCCGTGCGCCATGAGCGGATGGCAGGCGTAAGCGCGGATGCCGTAGGATTTCACCAGCTGCACCCGGGGGTCGTCGCTTGCCGGGATATCCTCGGCCACGATGCGGCAGGCGTCCCGGGCGGCGCAGCCGCAGACGGCGACGCCGTACTCCAGGTGCCGGATCGACTCCGCCTCTTCGGCGGGGATGCCGGCGCAGGCGTTGAGCGTCAGGCAGCCGAGACGCTCGTCCACCAGGAAGTTGAAAAACGCCTGGCAGTCGAGAAAGGGCATCACCTGGTGGCAGACCGCCTCCACCAGCGCCTGCGGCTCGTCCCCCACCAGAAGCCGGCCGGCGGTGGCGGCCAAAAGGTTCAGCCGCTCGTTGCTGCGCCTGAGGGCCTCCCCGCTGCGGCGGCGCTCCGCCGTCTCGGCGAAAAGCTCGCTGTTCGAGGCCGCCGCCTGCCGCTCCGCCTCCAGGGCGTCCTGCATCATGCGCTCGGCGCTGCGGCCCCCCATCAGCACCAGGTCCGGACGGAGCTCCCGTGCCAGGGTGACCGCCGCCTCCCCCGGCGCCGTAGTGGCGGCGACCCGGAAGCCTAACCGTTCCAGCTTCTCCGCCAGTTCGGCGGCGACGACGGCTTCGTCCTCTACGATGAGTATGTTTGCTTTGCCCATGTCACGGTCCTTTGCCGTTGGCGGCAGTCGCTTTGCGGGCTGGAAGGGACGTCGTTGGAGATGCGCGCGGGCGCGCCGGCGGGACCGGCACGGTTCGGGGAATTTACCACGGAAGGGGTCAAATGTTAAGCGTTTAAGCTCACCACCTTTTGCAGTTCCCGGGCCTCACGCCGCCGCCTGCGGCCAGGCCCCCGCCTCCTGCCGACAGCCGTTGGCAAACGCGGTAAATTCCTCGGCGGGGAGCGGCTTGCTGAACAGGTAGCCCTGAGCCACGTCGCAGCGGTGCGCGCTCAAAAAGGCGAGCTGTTCCCTGGTCTCCACCCCTTCGGCCACCACCTTCTTTCCCAGGGTGTGCCCCAGGGTGATGGTGGCCGCGGCGATGGCCGCGTCGCCGGCCTCGCTTTCGATGTCCTTGACGAAGGCCCGGTCGATCTTCAGGCTGTTCACCGGGAAGAGCTTCAGGTAGCTCAGCGAGGAATAGCCGGTGCCGAAGTCGTCGATCGCCAGTTCCATCCCCATCGCCTTCAGCCGCTCCATGGTGGAGACGGTCTCCTCCGCGCGGTCCATGGCAGCGCTTTCGGTGATCTCCAGCTCCAGGCGGGCCGGGTCGACCCCGGCGGCGGCGATGATGCCGTAGATCGCCTCCGCCACCCCTTTCTGCCTGAGCTGGCGCGCCGAGAGGTTCACCGCCATCCGGATCGGCGGCAGCCCCTCGTCGTCCCAGCGGTTTAGTTGCCGGCAGGCCTCCTCCAGCACCCATTCCCCCAGGGGGATGATCAGGCCGCTCTCCTCGGCCAGCGGGATGAACTCGGCGGGGGACACCAGCCCGCGCCGCGGGTGCCGCCAGCGCACCAGCGCCTCCACCCCCAGGATGCGGCCGGTTTTCACCTCGACCTGCGGCTGGTAGTGCAGGACCATTTCCCTGCGCGTAAGAGCCAGGCGCAGGTCGTGCTCCAGCATCATCCGCTCCCGGGCCTTGTCGTGCATCTCCCGCTTGTAGAACTGGTAGTTGTTGCGCCCAAGCGTCTTGGCGTGGTTCATGGCCGCGTCGGCGTGCCGGAAAAGCTCCTCGACCGTGTCGCCGTCGTGGGGGAAGACGCTGATACCGATGCTGGGGGTGACCTGAAGTTCGTGACCGGCCAGCGTGCAGGGGGCGCAGATACCGTGCATCACCCGCTCGGCGATGAAGGCCGCCTCCAGGCCGGAGTTGAGCGCGGGGAGCACCACGACGAATTCGTCGGCGCCCAGCCGGGCGACGATGTCGGCGCTGCGCACCGCGTCCAAAAGCCGGTCGGCCACCTCCACCAGCAGGAGGTCGCCGATGCCGTGCCCCAAGGCGTTCACCGCCTGGAAGCGGTCCAGGTCGACGTACAAAAGCGCCAGGTTGCGCTGCGCGCGCTTGGCGAGTTCCAGCGACTGGGAAAGCCGCTCCATCAGGCAGTGGCGGTTGGGGAGATGGGTGAGCCCGTCGTGGTAGAACAGATGCTCGATCCGGCTGGCGGCCAGCTTCTGCTCGCTTAAGTCGCTGAAGCGGGTGACGTAGTTGCAGACCTCGCCCTCACCGTCTCTGACCACCGAGATGTCGAGCTGCTTGGGGTAGCGGCTGCCGTCCTTGCGCCGTCCCCAGACCTCACCCTGCCAGTTGTCCCCGGACTGAAGCGCCTCGGCTACGGCCGCGTAGCTTTCGCCGCCCTCCAGTCCCTCTCTCAGCAGGTAGTGGTCGCTTCCCAGCACCTCCTCGCGGCTGTAGCCGCTCAGGCGGCTGAAGGCCCCGTTGGTGGCGATGACGCGGTTGGCCGCGTCGGTGATCACGATGGCTTCGGCGCTGTGCTCGAAGACGAACGACATCGGCATCGCGCTCTCCCTCTCCCTCTCCCTCTCCCTGCCATTGGCATCGCAATTCATATCACACCCCGTTTCCTGCGTTTGCCCGCACCAGGCGCAGCGTGTTCAAAAGCACAGACGGCTCAACCGGCTTTTCGAAGTAGTAGGAAGCTCCCAGCTCCCGCGTAGTGGCCTCCATGTCGTGGCAGCCATAGCCGGTGACCAGGATCACCTTGGCCTGCGGCTGCCGCTGCCGGGCGTACTTGAGGACCTCCAGCCCGTCCTCGTTGCCCGTCCCCACCAGCCGGATGTCCACGATCACCACCAGGTAAGGCCCGCCGTTAAGCAAACGGGCCGCGTCCTCGTAGGTGCTGCAGGTATCGACCTCCAGCCCGTCCTTCTCCAAGAGGCGCCGGTAGGCGAAGAGGATCGCCGCCTCGTCGTCGACGATCAGCACCCGTGGGTGGCTGTCGCCCTCGGCGGCAAGGGCCCCTGCCGAAAAAAACTCTACGCTGCGTTCTGCCATGCCGGCCTCCGGACAAAGTGGGTGTCATACCCCGTTATCAAAAGGCGTGCCGAGACGAATTTTGCAGACGGAGGAGCGTATTTACGGCGAGTTATGCCGCGAAGGGGAAACGAGGGGAGGTCTCAATTTGAGAATTGCGGTCTCACGGGGGGAGGGGCGTATCAGATTGCGACGCCCCCCTTACCCCTTGAGCTTCTTGAGCTTGCGGTAGATGGTGGCGCGGGAGATGCCGAGCCGGACGGCGGCGGCGTCGACGTCGCCCCCCAGTTCGCTGACCACGGCGAGCACGTGGGCGTCCACCGCCTGGTGCACGTTGACGCCTGCGGCAAGCTGCGGCTTGGCGGGGGTCGCCCCCTTCCCCAGCCCCAGGAAGTGGCGCGGCTCCAGCCTGCCGCCCTGGGCCAAAAGCAGGGCGCGCTCCAGGACGTTCCTCAGTTCGCGGATGTTGCCGGGCCAGTCGTAGCCGCAAAGAAGCGAGAGCACCTCGCCGGAAAGCTCGCGGCAGGGGGCGTCGAGCGTGCCGAGCAGGTGCGCGGCCAGCTGCGGGACGTCCTCGACCCGCTCGCGCAAGGGGGGGAGGTGGATGGTCATCAGGTTGATGCGGTAGACCAGGTCCTGGCGGAAGGTGCCTTCCCGCACCATGGCGTCCAGGTCGCGGTTGGTGGCGCAGATCAGCCGGAAGTCGCTCTTCAAAAGCTTCACGTCCCCGAGCCTGCGGTAGCTCTTCTCCTCCAGGACCTTCAGGAACTGCGCCTGCAGCGAGAGCCCCATGTCCCCCATCTCGTCCAGGAAAAGCGTGCCGCGGTCGGCGACGTCCAGAAGCCCCTTGCGGTCCTTGTCCGCCGAAGTGAAGGCGCCGCGCAGGTTGCCGAACAGCTCGCGCGCCAAAAGATCGCCCTGCAGGGCGGAGCAGTTCACCTCCACCAGCTCCCGGGAGGCGCGCTCCGAGTTGCGGTGGATCCACTTGGCGAGCATCCCCTTGCCGGTGCCGGTCTCGCCGGTGATCAGGACGGCGCAGTTGCTCTCGGCCGCCACCCGCGCGAATTCGAGCACGTCGGCCATCCCCGGCGCCTCGCCGAAGACCGCCGCATCCTTGTGCTGCACCCGAAGGCTTGCCGACTGGCTCCGCTTGAGGGCGCTCACCTCCAGGTTTTTCCTGAGGTAGACGGCGAGGCTTGCGCTGTCGAAAGGCTTGGTGAGGAAGTTGTCGGCCCCCCGGCGCATGGCGTCCACCGCCACCGGGATGTCCCCGGCACCGGTGATGACGATGATCGCCACCTCCGGATCCGACCGGCGCACCGTCTCCACGAAGTCGATGCCGTTGCCGTCGGGAAGGTTCATGTCCAGAACCAGGGCATCGAAACGCTCCGCCGCCACCGCCTCCGCCGCCGCGGCCAGCGTCTCCGCCTCCCGGATCTCGTACCCCTCCTTGGAGAAATAACGGACAAAGCCGAACCGGCTGCCGGCGTCGTCCTCTACCAAAAGGATGCGCTGTTTCATGAGCCCTCCGGTGCCAGCGGGATGCGCACCTCTGCGGTACACCCCGGCGGCGGATAGTTGTTCCAGATCCTGACCGTCCCCCCCATCGACTCCACGAAGTGGCGCACCAGGGCGAGTCCCAGACCGGTGCCTCCCTTGCGTCCGGAAAAAAACGGTTCGAACACGCGGGCCAGCCGCTCCGGCGGGATGCCGCTGCCGGCGTCACGCACCTGCAGCACGGCCATGCCGCTTTTTCGGTCCGGCTCGGGGAGCAAAAGCACCACCTCGGCGCCCGCGGGGGAGTGCTGCACGGCGTTTTGCAGGAGGTTGGCCAGCACCTGCTGCAGCTTCACGCCGTCGGCTACCACCCCAAGCGCCCGGTCGGTCGCCTGCCAGTCGAGGGCCAGGCTATGGCGTGCGCAGACGCCGGAGAGTTCCAGAAGCTTCATCGCCTCCTGGCAGGTCTCCTTGAGCGGCACCCGGCCGAGGCTCGCCGTGGGGATCGGCTTGCCCAGGTCGAGCAGGTCGTTCATCAGGTGGGCCAGGCGGTTCACCTGCACCCGGATGTGCTGGATGTACGGCTCGTACTCCGGGTTGCCGGCCACCCCCTCCTCGCGGAAGAGCGCCTCGGAAATGGAGAGTATGGCGTTCAGCGGGTTTCTCACCTCGTGGGCGAGCCCGCCTGCCAGCTGCCCGATCGCCTCCAGCCGCTTGGCCTCCAGCAGCTGCTGTTCCAGCCGCCTGCGCTCGGTGATGTCGATCGACGTGCCGCGCAAGAGCGTCGCTTGGCCGTCGGCGCCGCGCACCACCTCGCCGTGGGCGGTGATCCAGCGCCGGGTGAGGTCCGGGCGCACGATCTCCAGGTCGAGCTTGTACGGCTCGCCGGTGGCGATGGTATGCTCCACCGCGTTCTGCAGGCGGGCGAGGCTCTCCGCGGCGAACAGCCGGTCGTGGTCTTCGTACTTCGGCACCGGGTCGTGGCGCTTAAAGCCGTGGATGCGGTAGAGTTCGTCGGACCAGGTCACCACCCCGCTTGGCACGTCGAAGCGCCAGTTGCCGGCACCGGCCACGCGCTGCGCCTCCTTGAGCTCTTCACGGCTCAGCTCCATCTCCTTCACCGCGTCTTTCCTCAGCCGGTCCAGCTCCATGCTTTCCAGGGCGAAGGAGATGTCGGCCGCCAGCTGGTCGATCAGGTCGATGTAGTGCTTGTCGAAGCAGTCGGGCTCCCCCGCGTAGACGGTCATCGCCCCGAGCGTCTTGCCGAAGCTCCTGAGGGCGAAGGCGGCCGAGGAGCGGAAACCGTGCTCGCGCGCGCGCTCGTGCCAGGGGACGGTGCGCGGGTCGTTCAGGAAATCGTTGCAGATCACCGAGCCCGCCTCGCGGACGGCGGTGCCGGTGGGGCCGGTTCCGCCCTGCTCTTCCCGCACCGAGATGCTAAGCCCGTCCAGGTAGCATGTGCCCGAACCGCTGGAGGCGACCGCGCGGATCGCCCCCGACTCCTCGTCCACCACCCCGATCCAGGCCATGCGGAAGCCGCCGTGCTCCACCACGATCCGGCAGATCTCGCGGAACAGCTGGTCGTGGTCGCCTGCGTGGATGATCGCCTGGTTGGCCGCATAGAGCGTCTCGAACAACCGGCTCAACCTGAGCATCGCCTGTTCGCTTCGCTTGCGGTCGGTAATGTCGATGTTGAAACCGACGATCCCCCGGATCTCCTCCCCGATGCGGATCGGCGCGACGACGTTTTCGTAGACCCGGCTGGCGCCTTCCACCTCGTAGACCACCTCGCCCTGCACCACCTGGCCTTCGAAGGCGCGGCGGTTATTCTCCTCCCAGACCCGCCGCGTCTTCTCGGGGACACAGGTGTCGGCGGGACGTTTGCCGAGCAGGTCCCCCCAGTGCTGCACCAGGGCGGCGTTCTGGATGACGCAGCAATTGTCGCGGTCGCGCACCCACAGCTCGAAGGGGGCGTTGTCGAAGGTCGCCCGCAAAAGCGACTCGCTCTCCCTGAGTTCCTCCTCGGTCTTCTTGCGCTCCGTGATGTCGATCAGCGAGGAGCGGCTCATCAGGAAGGAGCCGTTGCCGTCGTAGACCGCGGTGGCGCTGACCAGGACCGGGATGGTCCTGCCGTCGGCGCATTTGAGGTCGTACTGCAGGTCGTGCACCCGTCCCCGGGCGATCAAAAGCTCCAGGTTGCGTTTCACCTGCTCCCGGCACCCCTTTGTGACGATATCCGCCAGGTGCATCTTCCCCACCACCTCCTCGCGGAAGTAGCCGAGCCAGTTGAGTTCCGTGTCGTTGATGTGCAGGATGAGACCGTCCGCGTCGATCGAGTGGTAACCGCAGTAGGCGTTGTTGTACAGGTCGTGGATCTCGATGGCCGAGTTGGTCAGCGCCTCCTCGGACGCCGTGCGGACCGCGATCTCCTTTTCCAGGTCGGCGATGGTCGCCGCCAGCTGGGCGGAGCGCTCCTCGACCAGCTGTTCAAGGGTGGCGTGGGCCCGCTGCAGTTCCTCGGCGGCCAGCTTGCGCTCGGTGATGTCCTTGCGGGTCACCACCACGTGGGTCAGCACGCCGGCGTCGTTGAGGATGGGGGCGATGGAAACGTGCTCCCAGTAAAGTGACCCGTCTTTGGTGCTGCTTTGGAATTCCCCGTGCCAGGGGCCGTTTTGGATGGCGGCCCAGAACGCGTCGTGGGTCACCCAGGGGGAGGAGCCGATCTGCAACGCGCCCAGGTCGCGCCCGAGGAGTTCCCAGGCCGAAAAGCCGGTCAGTTCGCGGTAACTGCCGTTGACGTAGTCGATGATGCCGCGGGCATCGGCGATCAGCACCGCGTTCGGGTTTTGCTCCACCGAGGCCGACAGGGCGCGGATACGCTCGTTTTGGGACTTGAGTTGCCGCTGAGAGGCGATGCGCTGCAGGGAGTCGTCGATGGCGGCGAACAGCCGCCTGTGGTCGACCGGTTTGGGGATGTAGTGATTGATGCCGACTTCGATGGCCCGGAACAGCTGGTTCGCCTCGCAGTGCGCGGTGGTTGCGACCACGATCGTCTCCGGTTCGACGGCCTTGATCTCGGCGGCCATGGAGATGCCGTCCAAAACCGGCATCACGATGTCGGTGATCACCATTTCCGGCCGCAGCTCCTTGAAAAGCGCGAGCCCTTCCGCGCCGTCGCCTGCTTCCAGCAGCCGGATCTGCGGGTACTTGGTTCCCAGCGCGCGGCGAAGCGGCGCCCTGGACTCCGGGTCGTCCTCGACGTAGAGCAGTGTAAAGTCGAAACTTTCGGGTGCGGTCAGCTGCATTGGCGGCTTTCTATTCGGCGACTGCGCTAAAGGATTCAATCGGTCCTATATGTACACATTTCACTCAAGTTTGGCAAGTACTTAGCCGCCTTCCGTCGCAGCGCAATCTCGCGGCGCTGATACCGGCAGTCTCACGATGAGACGTTCGTTGCCTGTCGTCGCGGCACCCATCGCCATAACCGGTTGATATCACGTCGGCAGCCACGCTGGCACGCATCTTGATAGTCGTCCTGAAACCGGCCGGCACGGTAGCAAGTTCACAGGAGGAGAAGATCATGAGCATCAAATGGCGCGACGACCTGACCACGGGCGACCATCACATAGACCAGCAGCATCACGTAATGTTCGAGAAGATCGACGGCTTGATCGACGCCTGCAAGCAGAAGCGGGCCAACAGCGAGATCGGCGCCCTGCTCGGGTTTTTGAAAGGGTACGTGCGGGAGCACTTCGAAGCCGAGGAGCAGTATCAGGCCCAGCACGGCTATCCCCGCCACCTCCAGCACAAGGATCAGCATCGCCTGCTTTTGCGGCAGCTGGACACCCTGGAAAGGGAGTTCATGGTGGGTGGCGTCAGCCTGCCGGTGATCACCAACTCCCTCAAGCTCACCTACGAGTGGCTGACCAACCATATCCTTTTGACCGACGTGGAGATGGCCAGGCACGTGCGGGGCACGCTGCACTAGTTCCGACCGCGGCGGGGAGCGGGAGCTGCCCCTCCTTAATGTCCCCGCCTTTGGGTCAACCCGTTGCAAAGGGTTCCTCTCCCCCCCTTTGCAACGGGGTATGTTTATACCGCAGCCGGATAGCGCACCTCCTTCGCGAGCAGGGGGCCGGTGGTACGAATCCTCCTCAAGCCCTCCGAAACATTCCTTTACTAGCCTGCCCCCCCGCGCTCTCTACACGAACATTCCTTCTTCCGAAGCGCATTGATTGAAAACAAAGGCCAAAACGACACACGGCCGGTCCGAGCATCCCATCGGCTGACAAAATGCCGTCTGGCTGGCCGAATCGTTACTTTTTGCGTCAAAACTATCACTTCGCCGGACGAAATGTTATTTCATCCTCCGAAAGTATCACTTCGCCGGACGAAGTGTTATTTTCAGCATCCGAAGAGGCCGGTCCCCGCCCGCCAGGGAAAATCCCTTGAAGTATCGCACCGCAGATGGTAAGAATCCATTTCCGGTCCGCCACACGCCGCTTCCGGCCTGGGACAGCGACCGGCAGGGAGGCCGTTCACCGTGCACGCAAGCTTTTCGTCTCTGCTGATCATCTTCGCCGCCGGCCTTTGGGCCGGAACCCAGAACACCCTGGCGGGCGGCGGCTCCTTCATCACCTTTCCCGCGCTGCTTCTGGTCGGCCTGAACCCGCTGGCCGCCAACATGACTTCCTGCATCGCGCTCTTCCCCATGCAGATCACGGCGGCGCTTGCCGGGCGCACCCTTTTGAGCGACGTCGGCACTCTCAAGTTTCGGCAGCTGTTTATAATCAGCTGCATAGGGGGCATCGGCGGAGCGCTTTTGCTTATGAACACGCCGGTGAGCATCTTTGCCAAGCTGGTTCCCTGGCTGGTGCTGTTCGCCACCAGCGTCTTCGCCTGGGGAAGCTTCCGCAAGAAACCGCTGCACGCCGCCCACGATCTCTCGCCTATGACGCTGTCCATCATCCAGGGGGGCATCGCCATCTACGGCGGCTACTTCGGCGGCGGCATCGGGTTCCTGATGCTCGCGGCACTCACCCTGGCCGGCGTCGCCATCCGCTCGGCCGCCGCCAACAAGAACTTCCTGGCCATGGCCATGAACGCATCGGCGGTGGCGATCTTCGCCTTTTCCGGCCAGATCAGCTGGATCGCCGTACTCGCCCTGGGTCTGGGGGGAGTGGGCGGCGGCCTGATCGGCAGCTGGATGATGCACCGCGTGCCGGAAAAAGGGCTGCGCGCCTTCGTAGTCGCGATCGGCGCGGCCCTTACCGTCTGGCTGTTTCTCAGGTAGCCGTCGCTTATGCGCCTGCACCTCGCCACTCTTCCGGGCTGAAGATCATCTCCACCGAGTTTCGCCCCGGCGGCACCATCGGAAACGAGTAGCAGTCGGGGTCGATCTCGACCTCCACCACCGCCGGCCCCGGCACCGCCAACGCCTCCTTGAGTCTGTCAGCCAATTCCTCCTTCCGCGTCACCTTGAACGCCTGCACCCCGAAACCGCGCGCCACCATGCAGAAGTCGACGTGGCTTCCCAGGTCGGTCGCACAATAGCGCCGGTCCAGGAAGACGTTCTGGAACTGGCGCACCATGCCGAGCTTGCCGTTGTTCAACACCACCGTCTTCACCGGGATCCCGTAATAGGCGCAGGTGGCGAGTTCCTGCACGTTCATCTGGAAGGCACCGTCGCCGGTCACCGCCACCACGGTCGTCCCCGGATTGCCCAGCGCCGCGCCGACCGCCGCAGGGAGGGCGTAACCCATGGTGCCCAGGCCGCCTGAGGTGATGAAGCGGCGGGGCGAGGAGAAGGGGAGGTAGTTGGCGGTCCACATCTGCGACAGCCCCACGTCGGAGGCGACGATCGGCGCGGGGCCGGCCAACCGGGCCAGGGTCTCCATGATCAAGTGGGGCACCAGGTGCGCCCTCTCGGGCCGCGGGAGCGGCGCACGTCGCTGCCACTCCCGGATCTCGGCGAGCCACTCGCCGCGGTCGCGCTCCTCCACCAGTTGGCTCAACTGGGCCAGCGTTTCCCGGGCATCCCCCACCACCGGCAGCGCCGTGTTGGTCACTTTTCTGATCGAGGAGGGGTCGATGTCGATGTGGATGATCTTGGCGTTGGGCGCGAAGCCGTTCAGCCGGCCGGTCACCCGGTCGTCGAAGCGGGCGCCGACCGCGATCAGGCAGTCGCACTGCTCCACCGCCTTGTTGGCATGCCAGGCCCCGTACATGCCTAGCATGCCGATGGACAGCTTAGAGGCATGGTCCATCGCCCCGACCGCCATCAGCGTGTGGGTCACCGGAATCTGTCCTTTCCCGGCCAACTCACGCAGTTCCTGCGCCGCGTCGGCCAGGACGATCCCCCCGCCGGCGTAAATCAGCGGGCGCCGGGACCGGCCGATCAATTCGGCAGCCGCCTTGAGCTGTCTGCCGTTGGCGGCCGCCGCCTCCTTGTAACCCCGGCGTGCCACCCGCTCCGGGATGGGCGCCGCACTGACGGCGGCCAGCACGTCGGAAGGGAGGTCGATCAGCACCGGACCGGGACGCCGGCTGCGTGCCAGGTAGAAGGCCTCGCGCACGATGCGACCCAGATCCTCCACGTCGGTCACCAGGTAGTTGTGCTTGGTGATCGGACGGGTGATGCCGACCATGTCCGCCTCCTGAAAGGCGTCCGAGCCGATGTCGCCGGTCGCCACCTGGCAGGTGAGCGCCACCATGGGGATGGAATCCATGTAGGCGGTGGCGATGCCGGTCACCAGGTTGGTCGCACCCGGCCCGGAGGTGGTCAGGCAGACCCCGACCTTGCCTGTGGTGCGGGCGTAGCCGTCGGCGGCGTGGGCCGCCCCCTGCTCGTGGCGCACCAGGATGTGCGTGAGGTCCGGGTCGTCGTACAGGGCGTCGTGCACCAGGAGCGTCTTCGCGCCGGGATAGCCGAAGATGGTATCCACCCCTTCCAGTTTCAGGCATTCCAAAAGAATTCTGGCTCCGTTTCTCATCTCTTTGTCTCCTTGTCGTCCTTTTCTTGTTGCCGTCGTCGGCAGCAATTGGCGGAATAAGAAAAGGCCGGGGGATGAGGTTCCCGCGGCCTTTCTTATTCCTTATGCCGGACAAAAAGAAAGGAGCGGGGACCTTGGCCCACGCTCCTTTTCGATCTCAAAATGCGATCAGAGGCAGCGTCGAGCCGTCACGTGGTGACGACTACTACGACTACCGCTACGACGCTGTGTCTGCTGTTGATCATGATCATGGTCTTCTGCTCCTGGCTGAGCTTTTTAGCAAAGCTCGCGCCTAAAGTCAAAGGCAAAACGGGCTCCATGCACATCGTTTCCTTTTTTCTACCGCATTTATTCCTCATTTTCCCGCTAGCGTGTCATTTAATTAAAACCTCAACTTTCGCAGTGTGACGTTTAAGTTCAACCACCTGAAATGCTTATCATTTACCACGTTGCTAAGGCCGAAAGA
>Ga0209415_10001974_pt1 | contig 38885 bp, 45 predicted proteins | sample PeaSoiSIISIP2007_FD_187696 | JGI IMG/M metagenome (GOLD analysis project Ga0209415, IMG submission 187696) | Peat soil microbial communities from Weissenstadt, Germany - SII-SIP-2007 (SPAdes) (version 2) | ecosystem: Environmental > Terrestrial > Soil > Wetlands > Peat | place: Germany...
GTAATCCACAAAACGAACGGCGATTACACCGCGGCGCTCGATGCCTGCCAGATTTGCGGCCGAGCGGGCTACCGTCAGGAAGGCCAGAATGTCATCTGCCGGAACTGCGGCGCGTCCATCTACGTTCCTTCGATCGGCGACCACGGCGGTTGCAATCCCATTCCCGTGAAATCCAGCGTCGTCGGGGGAGAGGTAATCGTCGATCTCTCGGCGCTGGCTGACGCCGCCGCGACGATCCGCTCCTGAAATGTTCGCAAGAATCGTAGGCCAATCCTTTGCTCGTAACCCGCGCCGCAAGCTACTGACCATGGCGGCCCTCGTGCTGGGCATCACTGTGGCTACTGCGACGCTTACAGTTGCCTTGGAAGTCGGCGACCGCATGGCGCGGGAATTTCGCAGCCTCGGCGCCAACCTTCTGGTCACTCCCGAATCGGACACGCTGCCGCTCGAAATCGGCGGCGTGGATTACCGCCCGGTGGACGAGGGCGCCTATCTGCAGGAAGCCGACCTCGGCAAGCTCAAGACGATTTTCTGGCGGCACAATATTCTCGGATTCACGCCGTTTCTCGACGTGCCTGCATATGTCTCGGCCACCGGGGGCGCGACCACGCTTATTGGCACGTGGTACGACCATGAAGTTGCCGTGCCGGATGGAACAACTTTCAAGACAGGCGTGAGCGTCACTCACCCGTGGTGGAAGATTCAGGGCCGCTGGTTCAGCGATGCCGCGAACGAATGCGTTGTCGGAGCGAGTCTGGCGGCGAAATACCCCGGCGCTATCGCGATCGGCAAGACCATCTATGTTGCGCAGACCGAGAAATCGAGCGACATCCGTCCGCTCGTCGTGACCGGAATTGTCTCGACCGGAGATGCGGAAGACAACGCGATATTAGTCCCGCTCTCCGTGGCGCAAGGCATCTCCAATCATCCAGGCCAATTTCGCCAACTGTTCGTGAGCGCCCTCACAAAACCCGCTGACGCTTTCGCCGAACGCGATCCGAAATCGCTGACGCCAACGGAGTACGACCGCTGGTTCTGCTCGCCTTACATTTCCTCGATCAGCTACCAGATCAAACAGGTCATTCCGGGCGTCGACGTTCGCGCGATTCGCCGCGTGGCTGAAACCGAGGGGCGCATCCTCTCGCGCGTGAGCACGCTTCTTTGGATTGTCACGCTCGCGGCGCTCATCGCGGCGGGCCTGGCCGTAGCCGCCACGTCCGCGGCTGCCGTCCTCGAGCGGCGTGTCGAGATCGGCGTCATGAAAGCGATTGGCGCCACAAACACTTCGGTCACCGCGTTGTTTTTGACGGAGCACCTGACGCTCGCTCTGATTGGGGGAGCGATCGGATTCTTTCTAGGCGCGGGCCTCGCACGCTTTTTGGGCGCGAGCGTTTTCGGCACGCCAGCATCTCCCCGGTTCATCCTTTTGCCAGTCGTTCTCGGGCTTGCAATCCTGGTGGCCCTCATTGGCGGCTTGATTCCCTTGCGGCGGGCGGCGCGTTTCGATCCCGCGCCGATCCTGCGAGGCGAGTAATGTTCCCCCGCCTTCTTTGGAAGCTGCTCCGAAGCAATCGCGGCCGCCTGGCCGTGGCGCTCGTGGCCGTGATCAGCGGGGCCACGGTGATTTCGGCCCTCCTGAATGTTCAGTTCGATATCTCACGCAAACTGACGCAGGAATTTCAGATGCTTGGGCCTAATCTGGTGATCGCTCCGCCAGGCAGAATGCAAACGCAGAACGCAGGAGCAGCTTCGGCACCGCTGATGGACGAGGCCACCGTCGCCGGCCAGATTGCCCGGACGCGGACGCCTGCTCTGATTAGTGCCGCGCCATATCTTTACATCGTCGCGCGGGTGGCCGACACACCCGTCGTCGTGGCGGGGACGCAACTCGGGGAAGCGGAAATCCTGAATCCTACATGGAAGCAGGAGACAGGTTTTCCACGGTATCTGCCCGCCACCCGCGCGCGTCCCCTGGACGCATGCATTGTGGGCCGAAACGTGGCGCGGCAATTGAAGCTCGCGCCCGGCGGCCCGTTGGAACTGAAATACCTCAACCGCACCGCCGCGATGACGGTATGGTCGATCCTCGATTCAGGCGGAGCGGAGGATAATCAGATTTTCGCCGATTTGACCGTCGTGCAGACACTCGCGGGAATGAAGGGGCAGATCCAAGTTGAACAATTGCGGGTGAATGGCACGTCTTCAGCGATCTCCGCATATGCCGCCAGCCTGTCTAAATCCCTGCCCGGTTACGATGTGCGCCCCGTCCGCGCGGTAAGCGAAGCCGAAGGCAATCTGCTGAACCGCACTCGCCTGTTGATTTTATCGATGATCCTGCTGATCCTGGTGCTCACCGCGCTGTGCGTGCTTGCCACCATGGCTGCGCTCGCGATGGAGCGGCGCGCCGACGTTGGCCTGATGAAGGCGCTCGGCGGAACGATCTCGCGCATTGTAGGATTGTTCCTCGCCGAAGTAGGCGTGCTCGGCGCAGTCGGCGGGTTGATCGGGTGCGTCGCGGGCTTGGCACTCGCGCAATGGATGGGACGCCAAGTCTTCGGGACGCCCATCACGCCGCGCTGGGAAATTTTCCCGCTGACGATTGCGATGATGGTCGTCGTGTCCATGGCAGGCGCTCTACCCCTGCGAACCCTTGGAAAAATAAAGCCGGCTGTAATTCTGCGAGGAGAATAGTGGCGCCGCTAGTACAAATTGAGAACCTGCGAAAAGAGTTCGCCAACGTGCGCGCGCTCGATGGCGTGTCGTTCGTCGTGCAGGCAGGCGAATGGATCGCCATCATGGGCCCCTCAGGGTCGGGCAAAACAACACTGATCAATATTCTAGGCGGGCTCGACACGCCGACCTCCGGCCGGGCGATTGTGGATGGCACGGACGTCGCGCGGCTTGATGAAAACGGCCTGGCGCGCTTTCGCGCCGAGAAGATCGGCTTCGTCTTCCAGCAGTTCCATCTGGTCCCGTATCTCACCGCGCTCGAAAACGTGATGCTCGCGCAATATTTTCACAGCACCACGGATGAGGGCGAAGCCCGCGAGGCGCTCGGGCGTGTTGGCCTCACCGATCGCGTCGAGCATCTGCCGGGGCAGCTTTCCGGTGGCGAACAGCAGCGCGTGGCCGTCGCCCGCGCGCTGATCAATCATCCGAAGCTGATTCTGGCCGACGAGCCCACGGGCAATCTCGACGAAGCGAATGAGGGGATCGTGCTGAAGCTTTTGCGCGAGCTGCACGCCGAGGGGCACACCATCCTGATGGTCACGCACGCAGCCTCGATCGGCCAATTGGCCGACCGGCGCATCGACCTCGCGCACGGCCGCTTGGTCACCGAACACGCCGCTCGAAAGGTCTAGCGGCCGGTCAGGAATTTGTGCTGGGCGCTCGTGAGCGGCACGACGGAGAGCCTCCCAATTCGAACCAACGGTGAATCAACGAAGAGTTTGTTTGCTTTGATTTCCGCGAGCGTGACCGTCTTCGCAAGCAGCTTCCCCGCCTTGATTTTAACGCGAGGATTTTTGGGATCCGAGGCATCCACGGATTCGACCGTGGCGGTGCCCACCGCGCTTCTGCGCTTTCCGGTCTCGTAGATAATCAACCGCGCGCCCGGCGTCATCTCCCGAAGATTTTTCACCGCACTGGGATTGGAGACGCCGTCCCAAATCGTTATGCGGTCGCGTTGAAGATCGGCAAACGAGTATTCCGAAGGTTCGGTTTTGAGCAGATATTCCGCGGACATGGCATCCTCGCGTTGAAAATGTGGCGCGGTGCTATTCTACATGCGACCATCGCATTCCCCAGCGAAAGTAGAGCCCGGCGAGCGATCTGCTAGAATGATGGAGAAATGCCTCTACCGATTGATGCGCGCAAGAAACCGACCGACGTAAAAGTGTACGTGACTACGGGCGAGGGCGTCGCCGTCACCTGGTCGGACGGGCACGCCAGCCGCTACACATTCCCGTACCTGCGCGACCACTGCCCCTGCGCGACCTGCAACGACGAGCGCGAAAAGAAAGCCCATGAGCCGCCGGGCGCTGCGAATCCTCTGCCGATGTTCAAGCCGCGCGTGACGGCCAAGTCGGCAACCTCGGTTGGCAACTACGCGATACAGATCCAGTTTTCCGACGGGCACGCGACCGGAATCTATAGCTTTGGTGTTCTCCGTGAGATGTGCCCCTGCGAAGCCTGTTCCACGGAGTTTCGCTCGGCCGCAAAAGAAACGACCGCGTAAGTATTCCTCCGCGATTCAAACAGCCGATACAAGCAATACAAGAAAGCGATGACAGTGGTTCATCCTGGCGACGATGCTGCTTTCCTACGCGGCCTCCTAGCTCTACGTCGAAAGCTGCAGCATGTTTGTGCGCGGCGGTGTCTATCGTGTGGTCAAGGAAGCGATGGGCGGGGCGCTCGCAAAATTCTCGGTGTCCCCGCTGATGTTCGACTACATCCTGCAGAGCGCCGCCATTTTCGAACGGCTGTGCGAACACCTGAATGAAATCAAGAGCCGCCGCCAGAATTCTTAGAATGCAATTTCAAAGAACTAACTAGCGCGCACTTCGGAAGTGCAGTTCGGGCAGCGCGTGGCCTTCAGGGGAATCGCTGAAACACAGTAAGGACATTCCTTCGTCGTGGGAGCCGCGGCCGGTTCGGGCTTGTTCCAGCGGTTCACTTGGCGGACCAGCAGAAAAATCACCAGCGCCACGATCAAGAAATCGAGAACCGTGTTCAGGAAGACGCCGTAGTTGATCGTCGCCGCGCCCGCTGCCTTGGCCTGCGCCAGCGTTGCATACGATGTCCCCGAAATATTCAGAAAGAGACTCGAAAAATCGACTTTGCCCAGCAGAAGGCCGATCGGCGGCATGATCACGTCGCTGACGAACGACGTGATGATCCGGCCGAAGGCGGCGCCGATGATGATGCCTACTGCCATGTCGAGCACGTTGCCGCGCATCGCAAACGCTTTGAATTCTTTCAGCATGATCGCCCTCCTGGAATCCTGCGAATTAGCAGACCGCTGTCGCTGGGAGCAAACTCTCTACAACGCCCGGCTAAACTGACCTGATCCTGCCGCGCACGAGGTTAGCCAGAACCGGCTGTGCTGGCAAGGATGAAGGAGAAATCGTCAGCCAGCTCACGGCCGGCGCGCCAAGAGCACGCCACCAGCAAGCCCTCTAACCACCAGTACGGCCCCAGCGATTCCCAGCAAGAGCCCGGCATGCCGCAGCGGTAGGAAGCGAACCCCGAGCACCAGCAGGCCGACCAGCACTAGCGAGCCCGCGCGGATTCGAGTCTGCAGACGCTCCGCCTCGAGCCCAGGCCGCAACACGGCGCGAACACCCCAATAAATCAGCACCACGCCAAGAATCACCAGCGCCACGGGACGCCCCGGAAGCCCGATGGGCCTTGTGAGCGCGAGCAGAATCAGCAGCGCGCCGAGCAGCAGGACGATGAACTCGCTCAACAGTCGGAAAAGGGTCGCGGGGCTCGGCATGGATGTGTCCGGATCGAGCGGAATTATCGCGCGGGTGACCGGCGCGCGCAAGGCGATGGCAGCCCGAGGGCGGGATTGCTATAATAGTTTGGTTTGGGCGCTGAATCGAATTGCCGCCTGCAGGAATCCAATCGCACGGGAGAATCAATTGCACAAAGTGATCATTATCGGCAGCGGATGCGCAGGATTGACTGCGGCGATTTACGCGGCGCGCGCCGATTTGCAACCGCTCGTGCTGGATGGCTACGAGCCGGGCGGCCAGCTCGCTTTAACCACGGAAGTCGAAAACTTCCCCGGTTTTCCCGAGGGCATTCTGGGGCCCGAGCTGATTGAAAGGACGCGCAAGCAGGCGCAGCGGTTCGGCACCGAGTTTCACGCGGGAGCCGTGGCGTCGGTGGATTTGAGCAAGCGGCCGTTCAAGATCACCGCAGGAAAAGAAACCTACGAGACCCAGACGCTGATTGTTGCCGCAGGGGCGTCGGCCCGGATGCTCGGCATCGAATCCGAGCGGAATTTGCTGGGCCACGGCGTTTCTACCTGCGCGACTTGCGACGGAGCCTTCTTCCGCAACCGGGACATTATCGTGGTCGGCGGAGGCGATACGGCCATGGAAGAAGCGACCTTCCTCACGAAATTCGCCAAGAAAGTCATGCTGGTGCACCGGCGAAGCGAATTCCGCGCGTCGAAGATTATGCTGGACCGGGCCCACGCCAACGAAAAGATCGAGTTCATGACGCCGTATGCGATCGAAGAAGTGCACGACGTGTCGAAGAAGTCGGTCGAGCTGGTCACGCTGAAGAATACCCAGACCGGCGAGCGACGCACCGTGGCCACCGAAGGCCTGTTCATTGCCATCGGCCACGATCCGAACACGAAAGTCTTCAAGGGCCACCTCAATATGGACGACAACGGCTACCTCATCACCCACGATGGCCCCAAGACCAACGTCGCGGGCGTTTTCGCGGCGGGCGACGTTCAGGACCATCACTACCGCCAGGCGATTACGGCGGCAGGGTCCGGATGCATGGCGGCAATCGAAGCGGAAAGGTTTTTGGCGGCCGAGAAAGCCTGATTGGTCGTCGGCAAAATGCCTGAGACGCCGGTTGGAAGAGCGGAGTTTCAATCCCTGAGGCGCCGTTAACCTATGCCCCGTTTCGCGCTTCATGTCCGACGACTCCGGATGGCGGCGCTGCCGCCGTCCTTGTTTCCTCCGCCGCCAGCCTGCCGGGCGCTCAGCAAACCGCCCCTCAAAAGGCATTCCTTCAACGGCTCGTCGCCGCCGCGGTCGAACGAACCTCGCATCACGTACGCTACGACAACTCGTACGTTCGGATCCCCTACCCGGGCGGAGATGTTCCGGCCGGCACCGGAGTCTGCACGGATGAAATTATTCGTTCCTACCGGGCCGTCGGAATCGACCTGCAGAAGGAAGTTCACGAGGACATCGTTGGGAACTGGGGCGCTTACCCTCACGACAGGCGGTGGCGACAGGCCCATCCTGATTCCAATATAGATCACCGCCGGGTTCCAAATCTGGCGGTGTTTTTCAGCCGCAAGGGAGAAACGCTCCCAATTACCTACGGCTCCGACGATTACTCTCCGGGTGATCTGGTTACGTGGGACCTCGGTGGAGGGGTACCTCACATCGGAATCGTAGTCGATCGCAAGTCACCGCAGAGCGAGCGCTATTGGGTTGTCCACAACATCGGCGAGGGCCCTCAAATGGAGGACGTGCTGTTCCGCTGGAAGATTACGGGGCACTACCGGTATTTCGGGCCGGCGCGATAGAGGAAGACTTGTCAATTGCCGGCCGGCAACGGCGCACCCGAACGATTCTCTGAATTCCCGGTCAGCAAGATTAAGCGGATGGCCTGCACGAACACATCTTTCGATTTTTGTCCCACGAAGTACCGCGCCAGATGGCCGTCTCGCCCGTAGAAATCCGTTTGCGGCATCGTGCCGCGCCAGTCCGGGTTCACGCCCTGATAGAAAGCATCCGCGTCGATTCCCGGCCTTTGGCGATAATTGGGGAATCCCGGGCGGGCCTTGTCGAGGAACTGGCGAACGAGACCCAGGTCGGCGTCCTCATCCAGGCTCACTCCCACCACAGCCAGTCCCTGCGGGCCGTATTCCTTGGAAAGTGCGACGATCATGGGGTATTCCTCGCGGCAGGGCTCGCACCAGGTGGCCCAGAAAGTCACCAGCAGCCCTTTGCCGTGATATTTCGCCACCAGATCTTTGTAGCCAGCGAGATCGACAAGTTGCGGATCCCCTGCAGCCGTTTCCGCGGGCGGAGAGGGCTTGGCCGCAGCGACCGGTGGCCGGGCAAAGCTCAATGCAGCTAGTGCGACGAACCCAAGCGTCGTAACCGAGAGCAGCCATCGCCATGGCATGCGCATGATCTCCACCCCTAACGTTATTCTAGCGGTTCCCGCGCAAGGGCGGCAACAGAGGTGGCGCATACCAGTAACGGGCACGCGTGGCGATTCTCGCGCCTGGCCCGCGCGGTGTCGATTTGTCCTGGCCGGGAGCCATGTCGCGCTTCTAAATTTCAGGATACAAAAACTTGTTTCATGGTTGTATCCTTGTACGCAGCGCAAGCGTCACTCTTAGACAGCGCACATTTCAGGAGAAAGCTAGATGGCTTACGTAATTGCCGAACCGTGCATCGGAACCAAAGACTCCGCCTGCGTGGATGTTTGCCCGGTGGACTGCATCCATCCGCGCAAGGACGAGGCCGAGTTTGAAGCCGCCACGCAGCTCTACATCAACCCCGACGAATGCATCGATTGCGGCGCGTGCGTTCCGGTTTGCCCGGTGACGGCGATTTTTGCGCTGGAAGATCTTCCGGAGAAGTGGACCGCCTACACGAAGATCAACGCCGATTACTACAAGAAGGCGTAGAAACATCTTCGTTCCCGCGCCAGCGCGCGCGAGACGAATTCTAGAAGAACGCGGGAGCAAGCAATGGCCGCGGCGGAGTCTCTCATCCGCCGCGTTTCTTTTTTCGACTGATTCACGCGATCCGGCGGATTCTGGGCAGTTTCATCGCGCCCGCGTCCGTAGCCGCGCCTGGCTTCCCGGCCCACCGTTCTGCGTCCGCTCGAAGAGCCGCGAGCGCCAGCCCGCGGTGATCGTCCGGAAAGCGTCTCAGCTTGGCGAGTCCCGCGGCGAGCAGCGACTGCGTGCCGCGCGGATTTCCCCGGCCGTGGTGATGAAACGCCGCCGCGAGCTGAATCAGCCCTTGCAGGAATGTCTTCTCCGGCTCGGGTTCGACGAGCCATAGTTCTTCCCATGCCTCATGCGCCTCGAAGAACCTGCGCGCATTGAAAAGCGCGATTCCGCGCCGAAATTGTTTGCTTTCTTTCATCGCACGCTCAGCCGATTCCCGATAGAATTTCCCGGCAGTCGATCCGCGATCATAGCAGCCCGTGCACGACCGCACGACGATTCAAATCGTTTACCAACATTTGATCTATCTTGATCTGTGGCTCACCATGGAAATCGAGATCCAATTGCCGGATATGAAGCTGGGCGCTGTCGAAGCAGATGCTCTGCGGGTCGCGCCCGCCGATGAAACCCTCGCGCGCCTCATGGACGAAATCTGCGATCGAAAACGCCGCGAGTTCACGGTCGAAAGCCTCGCCGAAGCCGAGCCGACGCGTGCGGTCCGCGCCATGTTTCGCGCCTGGGACATCGATCCGTCGAAATACCGGCCGTCGTCCGAGGCGCTTCTGCGCCGCGTCGTACAGGGCAAAGGCCTCTATCGCGTCTCAAACGTGGTTGACATCGGCAACGTCGGCTCGATCGAGACGGGCTGGCCGTTTGGATGTTACGACCGGGCGCGGATTCGCCCGCCAATCCTGCTCCGCCATGGATCAACCGGCGAGCGCTACGAGGGCATCGGCAAGCGCACCTGGCACCTCGAAGGAAGGCCCGTCCTAGCCGACGCCGAGGGCCCCTTCGGGAGCCCCATCAGTGATTCGACGCGCAGCATGATCACCGAGCCCACGCGCGATGTCCTCATCGTCATTTACGCGCCTTCCGGCGCGCCGGATGCGTCCATAGAGTTGGCCATGAAGCGGCTCAGCGAGCGGCTCGCGCAGTTTGGCGGCGCCGGCGCGACGCGCGCCGCCATTCATGCATAGCCTTTTATTGGCCGATGAATCCAAAGTCTGAGTAATCGATTCACCAGAATCAGGTTATCCTGTAAGGCGTTCCCGAGGCCCGCCGGTGCGGAAATTCGAGCTCGTTCTCTTGATTCACGCCCATCAACCGGTCGGAAATTTCGACGACGTACTCGAACGCGCCTACAAAAATTCCTACCTGCCTTTCGTCGAAGTGCTCTCGCGCCATCCGTCCATCCGCATGGGCCTCCACTATTCAGGGTCGCTTCTCGAATGGATCGAGCGCGCGCACCCGGAATATTTCGATCGTCTCCGCGCACTCGTCTCGAGCGGTCAGGTGGAAATCGTCGGTGGCGGATTCTACGAGCCAATTCTGCTGACCATCCCGCCCGACGATCGCCTCGAACAAATCGCGCGGCTGGCCGCCTACGTTGATAAACATTTCAAGGTGCGCCCGCGGGGCGCATGGCTTGCCGAGCGCGTCTGGGAGCCACAAGCTCCCTCATCCCTGGCGTCCGCCGGCGTCGAATACACGCTGGTGGACGACAACCATTTTCTCGGCGCCGGCTTCCAGCTTGAGGAGCTCCTCGGCTACTACACCTGCGAAGATTTGGGCCACACGGTCAAGGTTCTTCCCGGGCTGAAGTCCCTGCGATACCTAATTCCCTTTCGCGACGTAGGCGAGACCACCGAGTTTCTCCGCGACGCCGCGAGCAGGCATCCGGGCGGCTTCGCGGCCATGGGCGACGATCTCGAAAAATTCGGCGTCTGGCCGGAGACCAATAAGCATTGCTATCGCGACGGATGGCTCGATCGTTTCTTCACCGCGCTGGAAAAATGCGGCGAATGGCTTGCCACCTCCACTCCCTCGGACGCGGTTGCTTCGCACCCGCCGCTCGGCCGCGCGGACCTGCCCGCCGCGTCCTACACCGAGATGATGGAGTGGTCGCTGCCCACGCCTGCGCGCGAGCGCTATCACAGCCTCCTCGACCAGTTTTCGGCCCGCGCGGACGTGATGCCTTTCCTGCGCGGGGGAATCTGGCGCAGTTTTTTCACGAAGTATTCCGAAGCGAACCTGCTCCACAAGAAAATGCTGCACGTCTCGCACAAGATCCGACGGCTCGCGCGCAGCCGCCGGTTCGACCGCGCTTTTAAAAAGGCGCGCCAGGAAGCTACCACGCTGCTTTTGCGCGGGCAGTGTAACGACCCCTACTGGCACGGAGTTTTTGGCGGACTCTACTCGCCCCACCTGCGCACCGCCGTGTGGCGCTCGCTCGCGCAGGCCGAGACCATCGCCGACGGGCTCGCGCACCACAAGCGGCCCTTCGCTCACGCGGCCGCGCTCGATTTCAATGCCGATGGCCGCGACGAAATCTATCTCACTTCCGACCGCTACGCCGCGCTCATCGTTCCCGATGATGGGGGCACGATTGCCGCTCTCGATTTTCGCCTGTCGAATGTGACGCTGATCAACTCGCTTCAGCGCCGCCCTGAGACCTATCACGCCAAGCTGCGAAATCTTTCCGCGCAGCGCGTCCAGGGCGCGCAATCCATTCACGAGCAGACGCGCGCCAAGGAGGAGGGCCTTGAGCGCTGGTTGAACTACGACCGCTGGCCGCGAAATTCCTTCCGGCTGTTGCTCTTCGGCCAGGGGAAAACTCACGAGGACTACGCCGCCATTCGATTGGAGGAACACGCCGCCCTGGCGGGAGGACCATATCGTGTCAGCCAGTCATCCTCGACCGGCGTATCGCTGTCTTCCGAAGACAATTCCGATTGGCTTGCGGAAAAAAGCATTTCCTTTGTTTCGACGCCGGAGGGATTCGACGTCACCTGCGACGTATTGTTGCGCCGCAAAGCACCAGGCGCCGCCTCGGTGAACGTCGCGATCGAGGTTGTCGTGAATTTCCTCGCGCCCTCGGAATCCAATCGCTTTTTTGAACTGGATGGCCGGCGATTCCCGTTGCGATGGTCCGCCGCCGTCCCAGCCGCCGTTTTGCGCGTGGTGGACGAGTGGCAGCAAGCCGCTGTGGCCTTGCAAGCGGACGCCGCACGGCATCTATGGGTCGCTCCGATCGAAACTGTTTCCGAATCAGAGGACGGCTTCGAGCGAATCTATCAAGGATCGCAAATCGCTGCCGTGTGGCCGGTGGAATTGGCGGCCGGTGCGGAATGGAAGGGTCAGCTCATGCTGCGCGTCTCGCGTCTGAGCTGACTCGAGGCCGCGAATTTCCCGTGGTTGCTCCGCCGCGCGCCGTCCTGTTAGAGTTCCAAAAGGAGAATTGATCCGGGAGGAATCGTATGGCTGTTTCAAAGGAACTGCTCGACATCCTGGTTTGCCCGGAGTGCAAGACACCGGTCACGCCCACGCCCGACCAGCAAGGCCTGAAGTGTGCCACGTGCAAGCGCGTCTATCCCGTTCGCGGCGACATTCCTATCATGATTGTGAGCGACGCTCGAATCGAAGCGGAGTGATGCGCTCGCCCTGTTCCATTAGCCTCGACTGAAGCGGAAGTCGCCAGGCGTCTTCTACGGCTCGCCGTACTGCGGCGGCGGAAACTGCACCAATCGGTCCTTGAATTGAACCCAGAGACGGACTTGCTTCGATTTACTTTGCCGCAGCGCATCGTCCTTTTCAGGGAACGGCTGGTAAGGACTCACATCCACGATAATCACCACGCCGGATGATCCGTTCGGCGGCCGATATGTGCCCGTGACGTTGAAACTTTTCACCGGACCGTAGTAGCCATTCGTCCCCCAATCGCCTTCAAAATCCTTGAGTGAGTAGGAAGGCGAAGGGCTCCACATGTTGTAAGCCTGTTGCATGTTTCCGGCCACCACGGCATTCAGAAAGTGGTATACAGCCGTCTTTTCGCTGTGGTAACGCAGCAGCCACCAAAGGCCGCCCCATCCGAGCAGGATAAATACAAGCGCGGTGATGATGTAGCGTCGGAGCTTTGACGACGGATGCTCTTCGGTCGCGTCCAAAAGGCCCACGTGGACTCCTTGAAATTACAGTTGGCGCTTGAAAAGTGCGAGGCTGCCCGTGATCATCAGCGCCGAGAAACCGCTCAAAATTAGCACGTCCATGTAAATCCCTTCAATGCCCGTGTTTTTGAGGGTCAGATTCCGCAGCGCGTGAACGGTGTAAGTAAATGGATCGATTACCGAGATCCAGCGAAGCCAGGGAGGAAACGCCTCCGTGGGATAGACGGCGCCGGACGGAAAAAACAGAAGCATGTTGAGCACGCCGAAAATCGCGCGAGGCACCAGCGGATCGTCAATCCGCACCATGACCAGAAACATCAGGCTGATCATCGAAAGCGATGCGACCAGTATGACGATCATCAAATAAAATAGGCGCACCGGTTCCCACAGGCCTGAAATTCCCGCGATCAACCCGCCGATGATCGTCAGGCACATTCCTGCCATGAACGCCTTCAGCGTTCCCGCCCCGATCAGCCCTGCGACGAGCTCCGTCTTCTTGATGGGCGTCAGCAGATATCCCTCGTGCAGCCCGCGCGTCTTATCGTCAATATACGTAATGCCGCCGCCGATCATGGCCGTGATGAAAATTCCCATGGCGGTCGAACCGGCCAGCAGGTACTTGATGTACTCGATGTAGGGATAAATCTCGACCACATTGAGCTCCACCGCGCCGTCGAGCCGCGATGTCACGTCGGGCGTGTTCAACTGCGTGGTCATCTCCTGCACTCGCTCCAGAAGCGAGTTCGAAATGAACTGGTCGGAGTTGTCTTCCGTGAACACCAGCCGCGGGCGGTCGTGCTGGTAGTAGCGGCGCGAAAAATCGTGCGGGATATCCACCACCGCCTTTACAAAGCCCGCGTGCAGGTCGTCCACCGCGCGAGGGAACGAATTGTATTCGACCACTCGAAACGTCTGTGGGCCGGCCGTAATTCCGTCGAACATCTCCTCGATTCGCCGCGATTGCACGGAATGATCTTCGTCCACAAACGCGAGGTCCGCGTTCTTGATCTGTCCGCCGAAGGCATAACCCAGCACGACCAACTGCACCAGCGGAAATAGCAGCGAGCTGAGCATCAGCGCGGGGCTGCGGAAGAACTTCCGCATGTCCCGTTCGATCAAGGCCGAAACTCGATAGAGCTTCATTGCCGGCGCTCCCCTAGGCGTTCAGCGCGAAAACGGGCTCGGCTCATACGTCGCCTTCTGCGGCGCATCGCGCAGCGCGTTGCCCGTATAGTGCAGGAAAACATCGTCGAGCGTCGTGCTCTGCACCAACACCCTCTTTACCGTCACTTTCCGTGCCCGTGCCAGGTCCATCAGCGCGGCCACAGTCGCCGGGCCGTCGCTCGAGGTGATGTGCATCAATTCGTCGCGCGCGGTTACGCCCGTGGCGTGTGCCAGGCCGCGAAGTTGCTCGGTCCAGTCGCGTGGCTCGCCTTCAAATTCCGCCTCGACGATTTCCGCTCCGGGCACGTTGTCCTTCAGCCGCGTGGGCGTATCGAGCGCGGCGAGTTTGCCGTGGTCCACGATCGCGATCCGGTCGCAGAGCTTGTCCGCCTCATCCATGTAGTGCGTCGTGAGCAGAATGGTCAGCTCCGACCGGTCGCGCAGCGACCGGATCATTTCCCAGACGTGCGCCCGCGAGACGGGATCCAGGCCCGTCGTCGGTTCGTCGAGAAACATGATCTTCGGCGAATGGACCAGCCCGCGCGCGATTTCCAGGCGCCGGCGCATGCCGCCCGAAAACGTGCGCACCAACGAATCGCGGAATTTCAACAGCTCGACCGATTCGAGCAAGCCATCAATCAACGCGTCTCGCTTATCGGAAGGCACGCCATAAAGCTTTGCGTGGATGGCCATGTTCTCTTTCGCAGTCAACTCCGGATCGGAAGTGAACGCCTGGGGAATCACGCCGAGCGTGTTGCGGACGCCGTCCGCGTCCTTGCGGATGTCGTGGCCGCCAATCCGGGCCGTGCCGGACGTTACCGCAAGCAGCGTGGTCATCATGCGGATCAGCGTCGTCTTCCCCGCCCCGTTCGGCCCCAGCAGGCCGAAGATCTCCTCATGCGCGACGTTGAAGCTCACGTCGTCAACGGCGACGAAGTCGCCGAATTTCTTGGTCAGGTGGTCCACTTCAATCGCATTAGTCACCGTTTCCATGTTCAAAGTTTCTTCGCCTTCGCCGGTTTCATGTAGCTCAGGCCCGCCCTGACGAAGGAACGGGGCGTTCCGACAGTTTGTGTCGGGACGGCCTGAGGCGTTTCGGCCCGCCGTGCTCTTATAGGGGCATCCGCCGCGGCGGATGCCCGGCACAATTTCTTGACGCTACGCTGCCCATCTAACTCGTCCTAGGCATTGTAGGTCGCACCTTCAAGTGCGACAAAAAAGTCGCGCGTAGCGCCTACCTCTGCGCCGCTTCACCCGCAGCAAGTCGTCGAGCTTTCCTCCGCGCCGCAACCGCCCCGCGCGATAGACAAACATCGCGTCGCCGCCCTTCACAGCCGCGCGAACCAGTTCCTTTTCGCCGGCGGGGGCAACAACACCGTCGCCGTCATGCCCGTAAACAACCTCCGGCCCTCGTTCGGCAGGGACACTTTGATCGCGAATGTCTTGATATCGCGCTTCGTCCGGCTGACGTCGCGTTGCGTCGCGAAATCGTTCTCCACGCCTTTGAAGAAAACCTGCCCCTGCAGAATGTCTCCGGAAGGAAGCCGCACGCGCATCGTCTGGTTGAAGCTCACCGAATCGATGTAGCTTTCTTCCACGTCGGCGCGCACCCACAGGTGGTCGACATCCACCACCACCACGATCGGCGAGCCCTCCGCCACCACCTCGCCCTGCTTGGCCACGCGAACCGAAACGATGCCGTCGATCGGCGCGTAAATTCTTGTGTATCCGAGCTGCGTCGCGGTCTGGGCAGCGGAGGCGCGCGCTTGTTCCAGTTGCGCGATCGTCGTCGCGATGTCGCTGCCGCGCACGTCCACCTGCTTGCGATTGGCCTGCGCCACGCCGAGGGCTGCTTCTTGCACGTTCACGGAGTCCTCGAGCGATTTCACGTTCGCGAGCGACGCCTTCAGCGTGGCGTCGGCATGATCGCGGTCCTGCGCCGATTCCACTCCGCCTTCGAATAGCTTCTGCGACCGGTCGTAATCCGTTTGGTCGCGCCACAGATTCGCGCGCGCCTGGTCGAGCTGCGCGTGTGTAGAGGTGAGCATCGCCACAGCCTGCTTCACCGACGCGCCCGTCTGATCGTCCGTCATCGAATAGTTGTGGTTTGCCGCGTGGACCTGTGATTGCAAGCTCGCGACATTCGCGTTCGCAGCGGCCAGGCCCGCCTCAAGCTCCTTCGGGTCCAGCTCGGCGATCAATTCGCCCTTTTTAACCTCGCTACCTTCGTCCACCGTAAGATTGATAATCCGACCGGTGATCTGGGGGCTGACGATCACTTCGTTGCCGTCCACGATCCCCGTGAGCGGAATCTCCTTGCCCCAGGGCGTCGAAAACAAATAGAACGCGAGCGCGATCAGAAAAACCACTCCGATAATCACGAACGTCCCGCGGCTTTTCATCGCGCTTTCGCTCCTTGGCGAACCACCGCGTGCTCCAGAAAATCGAGCAGCGCTCGTTTCCGCGCCGCAACGGCTGGATTGGTCAGCAGGTTGCGTCCCACCACTTCGCTTAGGATCGTCGCCGCTGCAAAATACGAAGTCGTCATTCCCATCGTGATCAGAGCCGTTTGCTCCGGGTCCACGTCTCGGAATTCGCGCGTTGCAATTCCCTCTTCCACCGCCCGCGCCAGCCCCTGAATCAGCGGGCGAAAATATTCCTTCGCCATCCAATCGAAATTGTTGCGCGACTCCATCGCTTCGCGCTGCACCAGGCGCGGGTAGTTCGGGTGCGTGGCCAGAAAATCGAAGTACCCGCTGACGTATCCGAAAAACTTTTGCCTGGCCAAGAGCTTCTTCGAAGGTGGCGCGAGCACTCCGCTTTTCAGCTGGCGCAGCAGATTTTCCAGGACTGCGCGATGCAGGCGGCGCTTGTTCCCGAAATAGTAGTAAAGCATCGCCTTGTTCGCGTGCGCCGCCTCGGCAATTTCCTCCGTGCGCGCACCTTCCAGGCCCTGCGCTGCAAATTGCCGCTCGGCCGCGGCCAGAATGCGCCGCGCCGTCGCCGGATCTTCCACTCTTCTACGTCCGCGAGCCATGTTTGTTTCAGATCCCCAAACGGTTCATGTATTCGTCGGGATACCGCGCGCCCACCGCCGCGCCGCGTGGAAGCACTCCGTCAATCTGCCGCAGTTCCGCGGGAGTGAGTGAAATATCCAGAGCGCCGAGATTTTGGTCGAGATACGTGCGGCGCTTCGTGCCCGGAATCGGCACGATGTACTCGCCCTGCGCCAGCACCCATGAGAGCGCAAGCTGCGCCGGGGTGCAGCGCTTTTCCGCGGCGAGCTGCTCGATGCGCGCAACCAATTGCAGGTTTTTCTGGAAGTTTTCGCCCTGAAAACGGGGAGACATCCGCCGGAAATCCTTGGGACCGAACTCCGCGCTCTTCACTTGCCCGGTCAAAATGCCCCGGCCCAGGGGGCTGTACGGCACGAAGCCGATCCCCAGCTCGCGGCAGGTCGCCAGAATTTCGCCTTCCGGGTCGCGCGTCCACAGGGAATATTCGCTCTGCAGCGCTGTGATGGGGTACGTCGCGTGCGCGCGCCGGACAGTTTTTGCGCCCGCTTCGGAGAGGCCCAGATAGCGGACCTTTCCTTGATCGATCAATCGCGCCATCGCGCCGACCGTATCCTCGATCGGCACATTCGTGTCCACGCGGTGCAAATAAAAAAGATCAATCGTGGAAATCTTCAGGCGCTGCAGGCAGGCCTCGCAGGCGCTCTGCACGTATTCGGGGCTCCCGTTCACTCCGAGGAAGCGGCCGTCCGGCATGCGCATATTTCCGAACTTCGTCGCCAGAATAACTTCGTTGCGCCGCTTCGCGAGCACAGGCGCGAGCAGCTCTTCGTTCGCGCCGCCGCCATACATGTCGGCGGTGTCGAGCATTGTGATGCCCTTATCGATCGCGTGATGAATTGTGGCGATGGATTCCTGATCGTCCGGAGTGCCGTACGACTGCGACATGCCCATGCAGCCAAGGCCCAGCGCCGAAACAACGAGAGAGCTTTTCCCCAGGCGGCGGTATTGCATGCACCCCTCCTCAGCGAAACTGTATTCTTCAACTAACTAGTTAGTTTATTCAGGCCTTGGCTGCGTGTCAAGCGGGTTTCACTATGCTGCCCCGATTACGGGGCGACGCCCCGCGCGCCGCAGGACGCTCAGCCACACGAAACGTACGCGCTGGTCTCCTGCACCTTTCTTGAACGAACGTACCGTAGACGTAATCCCGCCGGCCTGCCACGGTGGTAGCGACGAGAAAGATCCTCGTCCGCTCTCCTGGCGAGAGCCGAAAGCTCTTTGAAAACTGAATATGCGACCCTAGTTTGCGCGGTGAAGGTGTAGGCCTTCCAGGCCCACAGAAGAACTGTTCGGCGAGATCGCATCCATTCAGGCCCGGCTCCCCGCGAGCGCCGTAGGCGCGACACATTCGCGATGGACCCAGCCCGGGCTGCGGCACGGGCCTCTGACGCGTCAATCGCTCAGACAAAGTGACACACCATGCAAAGTAATTTCGGGCGTAACTCGCTGAAAACAAACGAAGACGATACCAACAAAGTGACACACTTTTTCGAGGGCCTCTTGCATCCGGCGACGCCATTCAGGGAAGCCGAACCTTAGGATTCCAGCGCGCCGCCAGAGCCCGCGGGAAGTTCGATCGAATATTTCGTGCGCGCCTTCTCCCGGTGCAGCTCGAACGCCAGCTCGATCAGGCGGTCAATCAGCTTGGGATACGGCAGCCCCGACGCTTCCCACATCTTCGGATACATGCTGATGGAGGTGAAGCCGGGGATGGTGTTCAGCTCGTTGACGAAAATCTTTCCGGTGCGATTTTCGAGGAAGAAATCGCAGCGCGCCATGCCCGTGCCATCAATCGCGCGAAAGGCTCGTACCGCGTAATCCTGAAAAGTGGCTACCTGCTTCTTCTTCAGCGGCGCGGGAATCAGCAGGCGAGTTCCCTGTTCCAGATACTTCGCCGTGTAATCGTAAAACTCGCGATGAGGCAAGATTTCGCCGGGAATGGACGCGCGAATATCATCGTTGCCAAGGACAGAGACCTCGATCTCGCGCGCGGTGACGGCCCTCTCGACAACAATTTTCAGGGCGAATTCCGAAGCCGTATCGATCGCGGCGCCCAATTCATGCGCGGCTTTCACGCGCGTCATTCCCACGGATGATCCAAGTGTCGCGGGCTTCACGAAGACCGGAAAACGAAATTTCTTCTTGATCGCGCGCAGGACTTTCACCCGCTCGCGCTCCCATTCCGAGCGGCGAAAAGCGAGGAATGGCACGATCGGCAGCCCTGCTTCGGCAAACAATCGCTTTTGGACGTCCTTGTCCATGCCGACCGCGGAAGCAAGAACCCCTGCGCCGACATAGGGTAGTCCGGCCAGTTCGAGCAGCCCCTGCACCGTGCCGTCTTCGCCGAACGTGCCGTGCAGCACGGGAAACATCACATCCACGGTGACGCTCGGGTGTCCCGCGCTTGGCGAAAGCGGGACGAGCGACGCGGCGGTTGGGTCCGGCGGCAGCGAAACACGTTCGCCCGATTTCAGAACCTCGGGAAGCAGCTTCTGCGCGCCGACGCCGACCAGCCAGCGGCCATCTTTCGTGATGCCGATCGGCACGGCTTCATATTTTTCTGGATCGAGCGCCCGGATGACCGACGCCGCCGAAGCGAGCGAGACTTCATGTTCGCCCGAACGCCCGCCAAAGAGCACGCCCACACGCAACTTCTTCTGAGTGGTCATCACAGAATCTTTTTCCCCAGACCGGAAAGAACCAGCTCCACGCCGAGGAGGGCGGTCGTATTGTGGAGGTCAATCACCGGGTTGATCTCGACAAGCTCAAACGACACCATCGCGCGGCTATCCGCGATCATCTCCAGCGCCAGGTGCGCCTCGCGATACGTGACGCCGCCGCGTACCGGCGTGCCCACGCCCGGCGCATCCGACGGATCCACGAAATCCATATCGAGGCTGACGGCGATTCCCGCCGTGTCGTCTCCGGCAAACCGCAAGGCTTCGGCCATCACTTCTCGCATGCCGCGCTCGTCGATATCTCGCATGGTAAAGACGTGCACGCCCGATTCCTTTGCAAAGCGCCGCTCCTTCGAATCGAGGTCGCGAATGCCGACGAGAGCCACATTGCGCGGCTCGACCATCGGCTTGATTCCAGCGAGTTCCGTGAGTTCCGGCGGGCCGTAACCCATGATCGCAGCAAGCGGCATTCCGTGAATGTTTCCCGAGGGCGACGACTCCGGCGTGTTCATATCGCCGTGAGCGTCGAGCCAGATGACGCCGATGCGCTTGCCAATCTTGTTGAAATGGGCGGCGGCTCCGGCAACCGTGCCAACGGCGATCGAATGGTCGCCACCGAGAACGAGCGGAATCATGTCCTCATCGATCGTCTTGCGGACCGTTTCTGCAAGGCCTTTGCAGGTTTGCGAAATCTCGTCGAGATATCTCGCCTTTTTTTCGCCATAGGGCTGTTCTTCGGCCTGCGGCACGGACACGTTGCCGACGTCTTCAACCTGACGGCCGAGCTGCTTCAGTCGCGATTGCAAGCCCGCGACGCGAAGCGCCGAAGGCCCCATGTCCACGCCGCGGCGGCTGGCGCCCAGGTCCATCGGCACACCGATGATCCGTATCTTGTCCGGCATTTGGCTGATTCTTTTCGCGACCCCGGAAGGACCCCGAGGGTTCCCCAAGCCCACTTAAGGATAGACGCGATAGAGCATGCGTGGGAAGGGGATGACTTCGCGGATGTGCTCGGTTCCGCAAACCCATGCGACGGTGCGTTCCAGGCCGAGACCGAAGCCCGCGTGGGGCACGCTGCCGTAGCGACGCAGGTCCAGATACCACTGAAACGCCTCTTCCGGCAGGTTGGCTTCGCGGATGCGCCGGAGAAGCGTCTCGTAGCTCGATTGGCGCTCGCCGCCGCCGATGATCTCGCCGCCGCCTTCGGGAGCGATCATGTCGAAGCTGAGCGCGAGGTTGGGCCGCACCGGGTCGGTGGCCATGTAGAAGGCTTTCATGGCCGATGGATAGCGGTGGATGACGACCGGCTTTTCGAATTCCTTTGAGAGCAAGGTTTCCTCATCGCCGCCGAAATCGTCGCCCCACTTCGCGGGGTTGCCAGCCTTCTGCAGGACTTTCACCGCTTCGTCATAGCTGATGCGTGGAAATGGCGGAACGATCTTCGCGAGCCTGGCCACATCGCGGCCGAGCGTGGCAAGCTCCCGCGCGCGATTCTGCACCACTGACTGCACGATCGCGCTGACGAGCCCCTCGGCCAACTCGATCATGTCGTCGAGGTGCGCATAGGCCGCCTCCGGTTCGAGCATCCAGAACTCGGTCAGGTGCCGCCGCGTCTTCGATTTTTCGGCGCGAAACGTGGGCCCGAATGTATAGACCTTGCCGAGCGCGGCGGCGGTGGCCTCGACATAGAGCTGGCCGGATTGCGTGAGGTAAGCTTTTTGGTCGTCAATGTAGTTCACTTCGAAAAGGGTGGTGGTGCCTTCGCAAGCCGCGGGCGTGAAGATGGGCGCGTCGGTGAGCGTATAGCCCTGGCCATCCATGAAATTGCGCGCGGCGCGAACCGCCTCCGCGCGGATTCGCAGGATCGAAGCCTGGCGCGGCGTGCGTATCCAGAGATGGCGCTGGTCGAGCAGAAAATCCACGCCGTGCTCTTTGAGCTGAATCGGGTAGGGATTCGATTCCGGCACCCGCTGGACCACTTCGACAACGCTAATGTGAATTTCGCAGCCGCCGGGGGCGCGCGGCTCGGCCTGGATCTTGCCCGTGGCGATGACGCTGGATTCCTGCGTGAGTCCTTTGAGCGCGGCGAACGCCTCCGGATTTTCCTTCAGCGAGACGACGCCCTGCATCACTCCGGTGCCATCGCGAAAAATCGGGAAAAGGAGTTTGCCCGATTCGCGCATGTTGTAAAGCCAACCGCGAATCGTGACCACGCCCCCGACGTGTTCGGCCGCATGCTCGATGGCGACGATGGGGATGGGCGCTTGTGCTTGCTGGCTCATGGAGTCATTGAAGGTAGGCATCAGGTGCGGGCCGGCCCGGTCCGGGCGGAATTGGCGCCTTTCTCATCGAGATGTTTTTCAAGTTTGTCGAACACCGTGCGAATTTGGTCAAGCGATGGCGAACCCGGAGCAGTTTCCTTCAACTCAAGCACGAGGGGAAGCGGCTCAGGAGTACCCGCGAATTCGCCGAGGACGGCGTCCCAATCGATGGTTCCTTCCCAGGGAAGCAGGTGCTCGTCCTTCTCGCCGTGATTGTCATGGGCGTGCACGGTGACAACGCGGTCGCGCATCAGCTGGAAGCCGGCGTCAACGCCACCTTCCATGTGGGCGTGGCCGATGTCGAAGCAGAAGCCCAGATTGTGCAGATGGGTGTCCTTGATGAATTGAGCGAGCGACGCGGGAGATCCGAGCTCGTTAGCAGTATTCTCGAGAGCGATGGTGACGCTGCGGTGTTTGGCGAAGATGGCCAGGATTTCGAGCGAATTGAAGGCCGCGTCAAGCTTGCGCGGTTCCGCCGCCTGATGGCCGGTGGCCAGCTGCTGCGCAAAAAAACGGAATGGAATCGTTTCCGCCACTTCGAGGGCGCGCTTGATTTCATCCACGGCATCCTGCCGGCGTATGCGTTCCGGATCGGCGATAGAAATGGCGACGCCGCTGCCCCGCCCCGGAGCGGTGTCGCGCTCCGAAGGAGCGTGGAGCGCGTGAAGCGTCAAACCGTAATCGCCGAGCGATCCGGCGAGTTCGCGCACGGACTGCACCGCGGCGTAGTTGAAATGAAACGTCCCGCAGAATATCTCGACGCTCGCGATTCCCGCACGCGCGATTTCCGCCAGCAGCGCCGGGGTCAGCGGCTGGTTCCGATACATGTACGTGGAAAGAATGCGCTGCATTCCGCCCCCAGTGCGGCATTCGTGCGAGATGATCTATGGTCAATGGAAACCGCTCCGGCGTCAATAGTTGGCGGGCCGTGCGGCTTTGCGGGCAGAATTGCGCCCGGCGTATCAGGCAGCTTCTGAGAGGAAATCGACTTTGAAAGACGGCGCGACGAGGCCGGCAGCGGCTCCGCGAGCGAGCAATTCGCGGACGGCACGGCGTCCCTCTTCGCCGTAGTCGAGAGTCCAGCGGTTCACGTACATGCCGATAAATTTGTCGGCGAGCACGGGGTCCATGTCACGGGCGAACTGCAGGGCGTATTCGACCGCCGCTTCGCGATGTTCGAGAGCGTAGCTGACGCTCTCGCGAATGATGCGCGCCACCTGGCGGCCGAGGTCTGGACCGAGACTGCGGCGAACGGCGTTGGCGCCCAGCGGGAGCGGCAGGCCGGTCGATTCCTGCCACCACTGCCCGAGATCGACGACCTTGTGGAGTCCGACTTGCGAAAAAAGAAGCTGGCCTTCGTGGATCAGCAAGCCCGCCTCGACTTCCTTCGCCTGGACCGCCTGCATGATCTTGTCGAACGGCATGGTCACGACTTCGACATTCGGTTCGAACAATTTGAGAGCGAGGTACGAGGTCGTGCGCGTTCCGGCTACGGCAATCTTCTTTCCGGCCAGCTCATTTTTCTTGATCTGGTGCGAAGCAACCACGATCGGCCCGTAGCCTTCGCCGAAACTCGCGCCGCAATCGAGCAAGACGTACTTGTCGGCAACGAACGTATAGCCGTAAAAGCTCACGGCCGTTACGTCGTAGGTTTCCTTGAGCGCGGCGTAATTCAGGGATTCGATATCCGAGAGAATATGGGTGAATTTGACGCCCGGCAGGCGCACCTTCCCCGTCGCCAGGGCATAAAACATGAAGGCGTCGTCGCTATCGGGCGAATGCGCGAGTTTCAGGGAGACCGTCTCCTGTGCCGTGGCTGGTGTGGACATTTTCTTAACCATCCTGGCGCTCCGAGGAAGCTCATCCCGCCGCTGCATTTCGGGGACACCTGACCCGCAAGCCGTTGTTTCTGGTCCGGTGCCCGTGAAAAAAAGCTGCGTTCCGTGTGAGCGTTTTCCCGCGTGAGTGCCGTCTGAAAACGACCAAGGATACCACAGCGCGTTGCCGCAGGTACAGGTCTGGCCCGGTCGCGGACCTCGAGAAAGTCGGTGTGGCTAGTCGGCTTTTGCAAGAACGAGCGGCAACAGGAATTCCTGAATGCCCTGGTTCTGCTGGGGAGTGAGGCTTTCGAAATGCATGCCCATGCAATCTTCTCCGGAAATGCGGAGAACGCGCGCGGCCAAGGACACGGGCGGGCCGGAATTCACGTGAATTTTCACTTGCGCGACAGTGCCCATGGGCAGCACGTCGGACGCTTGCACGAACATGCCGCCGACGCTCATGTCGAGTGTCTTGCCGGTCAGTTGGGTGCTTCCCGATTCGATGGAAACCTTGCAGCTGACCTTGATGCGGCGGAAGCGGCGTCGCTCGCTCTCGATGGAGTCCTTGGTGGCGCGGAGCAGGCGCAAAATGTCGTGCTTTGCGATCGGCTTAAAGAGGAAGAAGTTGGCCCCGGCGGCAAAGGCGCGCGCGAGCAGCGCCCTGTCGTCCTCGCCCGTGATTACCAGGATGGGAGTGGAGGTATTCAAGCCGCCCGAACGTATTTTCTTGGTGAGTTCGATGCCGTCGGGCTTTGGCATGTGCACGTCCAGAAACACGGCGTCGAATTTTTCCCGGGCGAGGCAGGTGACAGCCTGTCCGCTGTGGGTCAGAGCCAGGGAGTCGATGTCCACCGAGCGCAGGACTTCCTGAATCAGCTCGCAGGTCGCTGCGTCATCGTCCACCACAAGAACCCGGCTTGGCATGCTCGTCTCCCGGCAGGCGAATACTCGATTGGATCGATCCGGTTGCCGGCGCTCAGCGGCGGGGCTGCGCCTTCGCGGGTACGGTGAGCCAGCGATCGAGTTGTTCGCGGAGCAATTGAAAATCGATGGGTTTTGAAACGCATGCGCTGCACCCGGCGCGCATCACACGCTCATGATCGGTCGTCATGGCGTGGGCCGTTACGGCAATCACGGGGATGGCGCGCAATTTCGGATCGCGGCGGATCCATGTGGCCAGCTCCAAGCCATCCTGTGCGCCCAATTGCACGTCGAGCAAGATCGTATCGGGCAGATCGCCTTTAAAAGCTGCAAACGCTTCGTCGAGAGTCGTGGCGGTTTGCACTTTGAAGCGTTCCGATTCGAGCCAGTCCACGAGAAGCTCGAGGTTCGCGGCGTTGTCTTCCACTACCAGAATTCGATGGCTCATGATTTCTCCACTAGCGCCGGAGGCACCGCTTTCTTCAATTGCCTGAATAACATCTCCTGCCATCGGTCCTTCTTTTGAAGAAGCGCGGCGCTGTTGGCCCGGAGATATTCTTTCTCCTCGAGCGTCAGCTCCTTGTTCGTCAAAACGAACACCGGCATGTCGGCTGTCGAGGGATTTCCCCTCCACTGGGCGAGCAACTCGAAGCCGCTTACGTCCGGGAGACTCAAATCCAGAATCACGAGCTCGGGGACCGATTTTGCCACCTTGGCGCGAGCCGTTGCTCCATCCGCGGCAATGTCCACCAGATATCCGCGGTGCATCAAGGATTCGGCAACGAACTCCCGAGTGGGAGGATGATCTTCCACAACCAGGACGGATTGCAGGCCCGTGTGTCCCGAGCGGCTCAGGCAGCGGTCCACGGAAGCCAGAAGCACGAGCTTTTCGACCGGCTTCACGATGTATTCGTCCGCGCCCAGCAGGGCGCCGGTGGATGGCTGATCGACGATGGTCACCACGATCACGGGAATGTGGGCGGTGCGACGGTCGCTCTTGAGAGCCGTCAGCACCTGCCACCCGTTGATCGGCCTCATAACGATGTCCATCGTTACGGCGGCGGGCTGCAGCTCGATAGCCATTTCCACGGCGCGCTCCGGCTCGCGGCACACCGTGACCAGATAGCCGGCGGAGAGCAGCTGTGTTTCAAGCAGCATTGCGGCGGCCCGATCGTCCTCGACCACGAGAATCTTGGCGACGGCGCCGTCTTCGGACTTGTGTTCGATCTCTGGTTCTTCCCGCGGCTCGACGGAAGCGACAAAAGGCAAGGTGAAGTGGAAGCAGCTGCCGGAACCGGGATGGCTCTCCAGGCCCAGATGTCCACCATGCAGCTCAACCAACCGCTGGGTGATGGACAGTCCCAGGCCCGTGCCTTCCGGGCCTTTCGCGTTCTGCCCCAAACGGTAGAATGCCTCAAATATGCGCTTTTGCTCTCCCGGAGGAATGCCGGGACCGGAATCGCGCACTTCCATCCGCACGAGATCGCCGACTCTGTTTGCCGCCAGCTCGATCTTCCCGCCTTCGGGCGTGAATTTGACAGCGTTCCCGAGCAAGTTCATCAGGATCTGCTTCAACCGCATGCCGTCCGCCCGAACGCTCAGTTCCGGCGTCGCATGCTTAATGACGACGTGCTTCTTCTTGCTGATCAGGGGATGCAAGGTGTCGCACGCCTCGGCGAAAGCCTGGTCGACGCGCACATTTTCCAGCGCCAATTGCAGGCGCCCCGCTTCGATCCGGGACAAATCGAGAATATCGTTGATCAGCCGGAGAAGGTGCTTCCCTCCGGTGACAATGTGATTCAGGTAGCGGTGCTGCTTTTCATTCAGCGGCCCGTAGCGGTCCTCGCGGAGCAGGTCGGAGAAACCGAGCACGGCATTCAGCGGAGTCCGCAGCTCGTGGCTCATCGTGGAAAGGAACTGGTCTTTGAACCTGTTCGAACGCTCGGCATCGTTCTTGGCAACCACCAGCGCTTCCCGGGTCCGCTTGAGTTCGGTGATATCCCGAGCCGTCGCGTAAATCAGTCGATCTTTCAAGGAAGGGCTGGCATTCCACATGAGCCAGCGATAGGAGCCGTCCTTGCACAGGTAACGATTCTCAAATCGGATGGCATCGAGTCCTTCGGCCTGCCGCCCGGCCTCCAGCGCGGTTCGCTCGCGGTCCTCCGGATGGATGAATTCGGTGTAGGGTCTCGAGAGCAGTGCATTCGTGGACCATCCAAGCACCTTTTCCCACGCGGGATTGACGCGTTTGAAGTATCCATCGATGCCCGCGATGCAGAGGAGGTCGATGGAGAGCATGAAATAGTTGTCCAGCTCTTCGCGAGACCGTTTGGCTTCGGTGATCTGCTTGCCGAGCTCTTGATTCAACTCTTGATTTGCAGCCAGAAGGCGCGCCTGGCGTCGCACGAGCAGCGCCGCGAATGCGGTGGTCAGGAGATAGATGAGCAGGAGGTAGATACTCACCGAACGAAACTGGCTCTTCAAACGCACGGCGGGAGCCAAGGCCTGGCTTGCGGGGCGTTGGTACAGGGCCGCCCAACCTAGCCGCGGAATCGGCGCGAAGCCGACGAAGCGATCCTGGCCGTCAATCCTGACTCGATCGCTGCCCTCCGCGTTCGATAACGCGCGGCCAACCAAACCAGATAAGGAGATGCTCACGGGTTCGCTCTGCGACTGAATCTCAGGAGACGCGGCGGCAACGCCGTGCTGGTCTACAATTACAAATCCTTCCCACCCGCCCTTTTCAATCGAATTGAACTTAGCAGCTAAGTCGGCCAGGCTGTAAGTGGCCATAAGGATTCCCACGGGGTTACCGTGCTCGTCGCGAATAGGAACGGCCACGGCTACGACCAGAGGCCGCGAGCCCGCGGCCGTGCGGTAGACCTCCGAAACGTATGGCTGCCAACCCGCAGTGACCCCGCGATACCAGTCCCGGTTGGCAAAATTCTGGCCCACAATCGGGTCGGATGGCACGATTGCTCGAAGCGTGCCGTTCGTCTCATAGACACTCGCAAACAGGAACGCAGGCTCGAACCTACGAGCCTCCTGAAGTTGGAGATCGATAGAAGGAAGATTACGGCGGGCCCAATCGTCGCGCAGCGAGGAGCGGTCAGCAATGGAAGTGAGAATGGTTTCGGCTGAGGTGAGGTCCTTATCCACGATCGCCGCGAGGGTGCGGGCTCTGACGAGGTCGCCCTGCAATTCCCTCTTTTCGATTTCCTTCGCTGACTGCAGGTACATCCAGTAAGTCCCGCCCATTAGCGGCAGGATGAAGAGGAAAAGCAGCAATGCCAGGAGCCACGCCCCCCTCCCTGCGCGTGGATCGATCTTACCGGGAAGCGGCATTTTGCCACCCTGAACAACGGACATCAAATCTCCTTCGAGAGGACGCTCGCTCGCCCCACTTTGCCTTTGCGCGAGCGGACGGCATTATTGGAACCCATCGACGGGCCGAACCTATCTATTCTAGCGACCTGGGCGGATGCCCGACTTCTTTGTGAACGGAGATGACACGATCAGTAAATACTCTCTGGACTCTCGTGAGCGACTTCAGCGGTCGCCTCTCGCATTCCTGGCTCGCAGAATCGCTTGGCTCGGTGGGCTGTGGCGCGATGCGACGCAAGTCCGGTAGAATGCCGCAGGAGATAACCGATGCCTTCATTTCCCGGAGTTGATTTCCTAGATTTCGATTCCCTGCTGAGCGACGAAGAAAAGCTGGCCAGGAAAACGGTTCGGCAGTTTGTGGACGAACAGGTGCTGCCAATCATCGCCCAGCACGACCGCGAGGGAACCTTTCCGCTGCAGCTCGTGCCCGAGATGGCGAAGTTGGGGCTTTTCGGCGCGAACCTGAAGGGCTACGGCTGCGCGGAAATGTCCAACGTGGAATACGGTGTGGTCACGCAGGAGCTGGAACGCGGCGACTCCGGGCTTCGCAGTTTCGCCTCCGTGCAGTCCGGGCTGGTGATGTACCCCATTCACGCGTTCGGCTCGGACGCGCAGAAGGAAAAATGGCTGCCGCTGCTGCAACAAGGGAAAGCGATCGGTTGCTTCGGTCTCACCGAGCCGCAATTCGGGTCCAATCCCGGCGGGATGCTGACCCGCGCGGTGAAGAAGGGCGACGGCTACGTCCTCGACGGCGAAAAGATGTGGATCACGAACGGCTCGATCGCGGACGTCGCAGTCATCTGGGCGAAATGCGAAGACGGCAAGATTCGCGGCTTCCTGGTGGAGAAGGGCACGACCGGTTTCAAAGCGTGGACCATTCATGGAAAGCAATCACTGCGCGCCTCGGTGACCTCTGGGCTGGCGATGAGCGACTGCAAGATTCCGGCCGCAAACGTGCTGCCCGGAGTCGAGGGCCTGCGAGGACCGCTATCGTGCCTTGACCAGGCGCGGTACGGCATCGGCTGGGGCGCTATCGGCGCCGCCATGGCTTGCTACGACACCGCGCTCGGTTACGCCAAGCAGCGGAAACAATTCAACGACCGCCCGATCGCTTCGCACCAGCTGGTGCAGGAAAAACTGGTCTGGATGATCACGGAAATCACCAAGGCGCAATTCCTCGCCTTGCAAGTGGGACGCCTGAAGGACCGGGGGCGCGTGCATCCGTCGCACATTTCCATGCTGAAAATGAACAATGTGTGGATGGCGCGCGAAGTGGCGCGCATGGCGCGGGAAATCCTCGGCGCCAATGGGATCGTGGACGACTACGGCATCATGCGCCATATGAACAACCTCGAGTCGGTGTACACCTACGAGGGTACTCACGATATCCACAAGCTGGTCATCGGCGAACGCATCACGGGCATTGCCGCATACGTCTGATCCGCGCAATCCCCGGCTGAAAAATCGACTGGGCTGCGTAAGAATTAGGATTATCATGACACCGGGTGGCGGTCCTTTTCCGGCAGAATCCTGAATCTTCAAGGAGTGATCGTGGAGATAGAACTAAGCCTGGAATTCTTGCGCGTTGTGGAGCGGGCGGCCATCGCGTCGGCTCACACCATGGGCCTGGGTGACCGTCACGGTTCCGATCAGGCCGCCGTCCAAGCGATGCGCTCTGAAATGGACACGGTCGGCATGGACGCGACCATCGTGATCGGCGAAGGCGAGCGCGATGAAGCCCCGATGCTCTACATCGGGGAAAAGGTCGGCGCGGCGGGACACGAAAAGAGCCGCAAATACCCCCAGATTGATATCGCCGTGGACCCCCTCGAGGGCACGAATCTTTGCGCCACGGGCGAGCCGAATGCCATCGTGGTACTGGCCGCGAGCGATCGCGGCGGGCTCCTGCACGCGCCCGACCTATACATGGAGAAGCTCATCGTCGGCCCGGCATGCAAGGGCGCGGTCGAGCTGGACGCCCCGGTGAAGCACAATCTTGCCGCGATCGCGAAGAGGCTGGACCGCGAGATCGAGGACCTGGTGATCATCGTCCTCGATCGCCCGAGACACGAGAAGCTGATTGCGGATATCCGTGCGACCGGCGCGCGCATCCGACTGATTTCCGACGGCGACCTTTCGGCCGGCATCACCGCCGCGGTTTCAAATATGGGCGTTCACGCGGTGATGGGTACCGGAGGCGCTCCGGAGGGGGTGCTGACGGCTGCGGCGCTGCGATGCTTGAATGGCCAGATTCTCGGCCGCCTGGTTGCGTCCAAGCCGGAACACCACGAACGCCTCGCGCAAATGGGTATCAAGGATGCGAAGCGGATTTACGACACGCAAGACCTGGCGCCCGGGAAAAACATCATTTTTGCCTGTACGGGAGTGACCGGCGGTAATCTGCTCCGCGGCGTGCGGTTCTTCGGCGATGGGACGCGTACCCAGTCGCTGATCATGACCCACGACCACCGGCAGGTGCGGTTTATCGATTCCGTCCATCTCGAAAAGGGAGCGGACGTGAAGGTGCAGTTCTACTAGCAAGCAACCCAATCGGTCGGACGCGCGACTCGCACGCGTCCGACCGGTTTTGATTTTGACGTTGCCGCTACCGTTCTAGCGGTGAATGGCGGTCGCGACGTGTCCGCCCTGAACCTGCCGGCGCGGCACTTGGGGCATCCGTTCCGCGGGCTGAGGAGCTAGCGGGCGCACGATATGATTCGTGCTGACGTGCTCGCTGATCGCCTGCAGCCTTTTCAGAATGCCCTGCCACTGAGTCCAATCAAGCTGCCGCAAAAACGGACGAAGCCCTTGAATGAACGGGTCCTCGAGAACCGTTTCGCCGTTTGTCTCCGGCACGAAGAAGCGATTCAGGCCAACACCCAAAGCTTCGGCAATCTTCTCGAGCGTGCCGAGGCTGGGAGTCATCTGCCCGCTTTCGATCCGGGACAAATACGAGCGGGAAACGCGAGAGCGTGCTTGTAGCTGGCTCTGCGTCATTCCGCGCGATTCTCGCAACTGCCGGATGCGCTGGCCGATGTTCTCGACAGTCTCGCGATTCGGCCAGTTTTCAAACAGTTGACGATCATCTCCTGGCAAGTCTTGTGGCGACGGCGTCGGGATGACGAACGTCACCTTCGGGGGCAGTAAACGCAAACACCGACGGCAATTGCCCGTCCGCGTGCGGTACTGCACCAACCCGCATACTTGACAGCGGATGACTTCTCGATCCATGTCCATGCTGGTTGCTATGCTATCTTTTTCCGCCACCGGTCTCCTCGCAGACTATTCCCGGCGATGCGAAAGGGGAGGAACGACTACCTCAGGGGGAAGGCAGAAACGGCGCGCAGTGCATTCTCCATAGAGTGCCATTTCTTGTCAAGCCTTTTCTCCCTGCTCCCACGATCTAATTTTAACCCCGCCGCACAGAGCATTACAAATCAAACGGATGCCGCCGGGCGGGCGCGCCTCGAAGCTCGCCCGGCGAGCCATAGACACCGTCTGTCCACTGCCAAACGTCGCGTGCGGACACATTTGCGCTCCTTTTCACTGTGCTATCATGGTTCGCACGCTATCGAACGTTTGATTTTTGGGGGGCAATTGTTCATCGGAAAAAGCCGGGGAGCCACGATCGCCCTATGCGCCATGATTTGGTTGGCCTCCGGCCTTTTTGCGGTGCAGGCGCAGAATCGCACTGCATGGACCCTCGACGGCGTCCTCCGGCAGATGGACGCCGAGGCCAAGGACTTCCACAGCCTTTCCGCCGACATCGAGCGCACCAAAGTCACCGTCGTGGTGAATGATCACTCGACCGAAGCAGGGAGCATTCAGGTCCGGGGCGATAAGATGCTGCTGGAGTTCAAGGCGCCCAACGCGCGCACGATTCTAAGGACAGGCGACAACCTGTACATCTATACGCCGGGCCTGAACCGCGTCGAGGAATACAATCTGGGCAAGAACCGCGCGCTAGTGGACCAGTTTCTGCTTTTGGGATTCGGCACCGAAAGCAAGGATCTGCAGAAGGGCTATCTGGTCGCGCTGCTAAAGGAGGATAAGCTCGACGACAAGAAGACAATCGAGCTGGAATTGACTCCGAAATCGGACGCTGTGCGAAACCAAATCGCCAAGATCCAGATTTGGCTGGATGAATCCAGCTGGCTGCCCGTGCAGCAGGAGTTCTACGAGGCCGGATCGGGCGACTATTCCATCGTTCACTACTCAAAGGTCGTGCGGAACCCGGGATTGCCGGATTCAAAGTTCAAACCGCATTGGCCCAAAGGCACGGAAAGAATCAAACCGCAGGGCTGAACCATCCTGGGCCGGACCGGAAAAGGACAAACCCCGCTTCGATCTTTGCTGCTACGGCCGCGCCGCCTTCCCTTCCCTCTCAAGCAATTCGCGTTTGCGTTGGATGCCCCAGCGATATCCCGCCAGATTGCCGTCTTGCCGGACCACGCGATGGCAGGGCACCACGACGGACACTGGATTTGTGGCGCAGGCGCGCGCGACTGCGCGAACCGCGGCCGGGCGTCCGATGGCACGCGCGACCTCCGTGTAAGTCTTCGTGGCTCCGTGCGGAATCTTTCGGAGTTCTTCCCAGACGCGCCGCTGGAATGCCGTGGCCTGCACATCGGTCGGCAAATCGAGGTGCGGTTCCTGTCCTCGCAGATGAGCGAGGATATGTCCGACCCATTCACCGAGTTTTCCACGGCCCTTGGCGCCTTGTCCCGGGGCGTCTGGGATAAGACCCGCGCCGGGGTATTCCTTCCGCAGCGCCGCGCGAAGGGCGCCATCGGATTCGCCCAAATAGAGCGCGCTGATTCCGCGGTTTGTTGCGCCGACGAGCAGCCGGCCGAGCGGCGAACCCACAATCGCGTAGTGAATTTTCATTCCGGTGCCGCCCCGGCCATACGCGGCGGGCGTCATGCCGAGGTGCGACGGTGCCCGTTCATATAGCCGGCTCGACGAGCCAAATCCTGCCTCATACAATGCGGTGGTCACGTTATCTCCTCTTTTCAGTCGCGACTTCAGCCGGCGCATTCGCTGCGCATCGGCGTATTGCCGCGGAGTGATGCCCATCGCGCTGCGAAATGCGCGATCGAGCTGATGGGGGCTCATGCCCACGGGCGTGCTGAGCGCCGCGAGCGTTAGTTGGGCGTCGCTGCGAACGTCCATGCCGGGGTCGGCCAGGATACGCGCCTCGATTTCGCGGCAGATGCGCGCGACGGTCTCGATCCTCGCGTCCCGCATCGGAAACGCGCGCGGGTGACAGCGCCTGCACTCCCGAAATCCCTTCTGCTCGGCAGCTTCCGGAAGCGGAAAGAAGACGACCTGCTCGCGCCGGGGCTTGCGCGAGGGGCACGACGGCCGGCAGTAAATCCCGGTCGAGCGCACGGCGTAAACGAATGCGCCGTCCGCGCTGCGGTCGCGGGCCTGCACGGCCTGCCAGCGCGAACCGCCATCGTGGCGACCCGTTCCCTGCCGTGCTCGACCTGGATTTCGAAGCATCTCTTACCCGCGCCCCGTGAACTGCCTTGACGCGATCAAGTTAACCGAACCAAAAGCTGCGAACTATCCGAATCTTGCGGTCAAATCCGGTCGGCCCGCGATCGAGGTCTCGGAAACCCGCGTATCGCCGGCCCTCGCAGGCGCTACACAGAGGGTTACATCATACGGCACTTTTTCTCGATGCCTGGTTGACGGTTCAATGGACGTCCCGCATATTCGGACAACCTGTCGAGGGGGTCATCTGTCGGCAGGTCTTGGGGGAAGTGTCATGGGAGCTGTTCCGGAACGCGACAATCGCGCCGCAGTTTCTCCGCTTCGTGAAGTTGAATCCCGCACAGAATCCGTCACAGCAATATCAGGAAAGCCAGGACCGCGACGCTTCGCGCGAGTCCCGACGCACACGATTGGCGTGGCGTCCGAGCGCCGGCGCTATCCGCGGGCTTCGCTATCGCTGCCGCTGCGCCTGACGCGAATCGGCGAGGCTGCCGAGCCGGTTCCTGTCACGCTGGTCACGCGAAACATCAGTTCGAGCGGCGTATGTTTCCTCGCGCCCCGCCAGATCGAGCCCGGCACGGCGATTGAGCTCGAAGTGGCGCTGGTTGACCGCGCGCCCGGCTTCGGCCGAGTGCAGATGTGCACCGCTGCTCACGTGGTGCGCGCGGAAGACACGGATACGCCCGGCTGGCGAGCTTACGCCGCAAGCTTCGACGATTTCGCTTTGCAGCGCGACGACGTGCTGCCCATGCGCTACAAGGTTGGGTAGCTCGCTTCCCATACTTCGCCACTGATTTTTCGCGCAGCTCCGGCCTGCGCTACACGGGTCCGCGCGTTCTTCTGATACGATTCCCTTTCGATGGATCAACCACAATTCCGGGCGCGCGTCGTGCTGTTCGATTGGGACGGCACGCTGCTCGATTCCTACGCGGCCGACCAGCGAGCGTACCTGGCCATGTTTCGCGCCCTGGGAATCGAATGGGGAGTCCGCGAAATTGACCGGCACTATTCTCCCGATTGGTACCACGTCTATCGCGCCGCGCGAATTCCGCGCACGGAGTGGGCGCGTGCCGACCGGCTGTGGCGAACGGCTTACCGCGCGGAGCGCCCGGCGCTGTTGCCCGGCGCGCGAACCGTGCTGCGCACGCTCATTAGACGCTTTCGCCTGGGCCTGGTGACCAGCGGAAGCCGCGGGCGCGTGCGAAAGCAGCTCCGCGAATTCGAGTTCACGAAACGTTTTTCCGCGCGCGTTTACAGCGAAGACTCGCTCCGCAAGAAGCCTCACCCCGCGCCGCTCCAGATGGCGTTGCGGATTCTGCGCGCTGCGCCTGAGGAGTGCGTGTATGTGGGCGATTCGGCGCAGGATATTGAAATGGCGCGCCGCGCGGGAGTGCGAGCCATCGGAGTGCTCGGCCCGTTCCCTACCGCAGAGCGGATTCGCGCCGCGGAGCCGGATCTCCTGCTGCGCTCGATCCGTGAGCTGCCCCGGTATTTGCGCCGCGCCGATTAATTGCGCGGCGGGGCGGCCGTCGACGGCGGCGCTGGCGCTTGCGTCGGAGCGGCTCCGCCCGATGCGTTCGGCTTGAAATCGGTCGAGCGGATCACCAGTCGCAACTGGAATTCCTCTTCGCCGGCGGCGCCAAAATAGTCATCCGAGGTCGTGTACGTCGGCAGCCAATACTTGTCCTGAAAATTCTCCCGGTACGTCTCGAACAGGCTGAAGGGCAGCTTCGTGCCCTCGTCGATCAGCTCCGTCACAAACTTTCCGTACGTCTCGACGATGGCGAGGTCGTGATCGTCCACGAACACGACGCCCTGAAACAGGCGCTGCGTGCGGCTGAACTGTTTCGGCTTCACTTGAAAAACATAGGTGTTGAGCTCGTCGAGCTTCTGCTGGCCGGCGTAGAGAAAATCGTAATTCGCGATCTGGTCGGACGTGAGAAAGAAAGTCGGCAGCGTCGTGATCGTGCGCACGTCCTCGAACGAATAGTGCGTCAGCTTGAGCGTCGATTCAGCGGGCTTCACGATGCGCCAGAATCGCTGCCCATCGGGCCGGGTGTACTCCTCGCCGGTCACCGTGAATTTCCCGCCGGGATTGCTCATCTCCTCGATGCGAATTGTCTGCACGAAATCGTAGGTTTCGTAAATTTTCCTGGCCGCGTCCTCATTCGCCGCGAATCTGCGGATGATCTCTTGTTGCGGTATGGGCGGCGGCCCGGGATGCGGTACCGAAGGGACGCGCCTCACTTCGAACTTCGGCGGGGGCCCCAGCGGGCCCTGATTGTCTTGCGCGCACACTGGAAGCGCGGCGCTTGCCACGAAAATCGCGAGCAGTGCCGCTGAAAGTGTGAGCTGCCACGTGGATGAGGTCATTCCAGGCATTAGATGCGCGATCCGCCCTTTCCGTTGAGGCCGGCCGGACGCGACGCACGCGAAAAATATCACACCTTCCGCGCACACCGGCTGAAAAAGACAGGCTCGCGGCGGCCGGTGCTCTGTTAAAATCGCGCGTTTGCAGTTCCGGGGCTGAATCCGTCGTGCACGAAGAACGGAACGCGAAGCGCTACTACGTCAGCGGAATGGTGCAGGGTGTCGGCTACCGCTACTTCGCCGAGCGCGCCGCCATGCACCTGAAAGTGATGGGATACGTTCGGAATCTTCGCGACGGCCGCGTCGAAGTGTACGCTATCGCGCCGGCGGAGACGCTGGCGGCGCTGCGGAGGGACCTCGAACGCGGTCCGTATGGGGCCACCGTCACGAGCGTGACCGAGGAAGAAGCGGTGGTCGAGCCGAGATTTGCCGATGAGTTTTCGATCGAGTACGACGCCTGACGCCGGGAAGAGGAGACGATGGACGACCTGAAGAAAATGATCCGCGAAATTCCGGATTATCCGAAGCCGGGGATCTTGTTTTACGACCTGACGACATTGTTGCAGGACGGAAAGGGATTCCACTCACTAGTGGACAAGCTCTGCGAGCACTACGGCGGGCAACCCGTGGACGTGGTCGCCGGAATCGAAGCGCGCGGGTTCATCTTCGCTCCGGCGCTCGCCTACCGCCTGGGCGCGGGATTTGTTCCGGTGCGCAAGCCGAAAAAGTTGCCGTGGAAAACCGCGTCGGTCACCTATCAGCTCGAATACGGCAGCGACCAGCTCGAAATCCATCAGGACGCGGTCAAAAAGGGCCAGCGCGTCCTCCTGTGCGACGACTTGCTCGCCACCGGAGGCACTGCGGCGGCTGCAATCAACCTGGTGCGCCAGCTCGGCGGCGACATTGTCGGCGCCGCATTCGCCGTGGAATTGAATTTTCTGCACGGACGTTCGAAGCTGCCCGGCGTGGATGTGTTTTCCCTGCTGAAGTACGACAGCTAGCAGAAAAGGAAGTTGGAAGAGAGAAAATGGAAAGTGCGGGACCATTCTAGGTTCCCACATTCACTTTTCCATTTTCCGTTTTCTATTTTCTGCCTTCTGAATTGTGGCGCTGGCGGACGGCTTCGAATAGCATGACGCCCGCGGCGACGGACACGTTGAGCGAGCGCACCGGGCCAGACGTCGGAATCGAGACGAGGAAGTCGCAGCGCTTGCGTGTCAGCTCGTGCAGGCCTTCGCCTTCGCTGCCCAGCACGATTCCGACGGATGCCTTCAAATCCACTTCCGTGTAGGTTTTTTCGGCGCGCTCGTCGAGCCCCACCAGCCAGTAGCCCGCTTCCTTGATTTCCTCCATCGCGCGCACCAGATTCTTCACGCGCGCGACGGGCAAGTGCGCCAGCGCGCCCGCCGACGCCCTCTCGACCGTGTCACTCAAGCCGGCGGCGCGCCGCTCCGGAATGATCACGCCCTGCGCACCCGCGGCGAGCGACGTGCGCACAATCGCGCCCAGGTTGTGCGGGTCCTCGATGCCATCGAGCAGCACGAGCAGGCCCTGCCCGCCCTTCGCGGCGAGCAAATCCTCCAGCTCGACGGCGGGTTTCGCCGCACCGAGCGCGGCGACGCCCTGATGCTCGCGCGTTCCGGTGGCGCGGTCCACCTGCTGCCGATCCTCGAAGCGCACCGGGACGCCGCGCGATTTCGCGAGCTGCACCACTGCCTCGACGCGCTCGCCGTGTCGCCCTTTTGCAATCAGGATGCGATCGAGCGGCCGTCCCGCCGCGAGCGCCTCTTCGACTGCATGAAATCCCGTGATCCAGTTCATTTGTCTTTGTTTTCTCTATTTTTCTTAATTGGCTCTGTGTCTCGGTGCCTCTGCGGCCAATCAGTCGAGAGCGGCGCAGAATTCGAGCATGCGTTGCCGCGCGGCCTTCACCGGCACAACGAACGGCAGCCTCGCAGCCGCGTCTAGCAGCAAAATCACGCGATCGAGCTCCCCATCGCCAGCGCGGCCCGCGAGCGCCACGCGAATCGGATGAAACATCGCGCGGCTGCGATACGGCACGGCCAACTTCATCCCCTCGACAATCTCCTTAAACCGATCGGAATCCACGTCGCCGCCTTCGAGGATCCGGTTGGCTAGCTCGCGGATCACGTCGCGCGCCCCTTCGCGCGCGAGGACAGCCTGGTTCGCAGCGTCCTGTAAGATCGCAACCGCGTCGTAGCTGAAAATCAGCCCGAGCAATTCCGCAAGCGCATCGCGATCCGCCGCGTGCGGACCAAGAAGCTCGGCCGCGCGCGCAAGCCATGCCTGCAACGCAGCGCCGGCTTCCTCGGCGTGAGTGGCATCGAGCCAACCCCGCTCGCGCAGAATCGCGGCGATGTCCGCGCCCGCAAACGAATTCGCAAGCGCAAGCGGCGATTCGGCGGAGGCGTCGTGCGTCATGACGAAGAATTCTAGCGCAGTTGCGAGCGGGGGCGCGCGGTTAGTGCTGCCGAACCGTGGCGATGGCGTGGGCGGCGATCGCCTCGCCGCGGCCGACGGCGTCAACGCCTTCGTTGGTCTTGGCCTTCAAATTGATCTGGTCGGTGGCGAGGCCGAGCGCCTTGCCGAGCGCCGCGCGCATGGCCGGAAAATGCGGGCCGAGCTTGGGACGCTCGCAGATCACGATCGCGTCCACATGAACGACGCGGAGTCGCCGGTCGGCAAGCATCTTGGCCACGTGCTCGAGAAAAATCAGGCTCGACGCGCCCTTCCACTTCGGGTCGCTGTCCGGAAAGTGCGTGCCGATGTCGCCCAGGCTCGCGGCGCCGAGGATCGCATCGCACAGCGCGTGCGCGAGCACGTCGCCATCGGAATGCCCCTGCGAGCCCTTATCGAACGGAACTTCGACGCCGCCAATCATGAGCTTGCGCCCTTCGACCAGCCGGTGAAGATCGTACCCGATTCCGGAGTACTCCATTATGCCTTCACCGTGCGGCGCTCCTGCTCGAGGTAGAAGCGCGCGAGATCCATGTCCGAGGGGCGCGTGATTTTTATGTT
>Ga0209415_10001975_pt1 | contig 38883 bp, 39 predicted proteins | sample PeaSoiSIISIP2007_FD_187696 | JGI IMG/M metagenome (GOLD analysis project Ga0209415, IMG submission 187696) | Peat soil microbial communities from Weissenstadt, Germany - SII-SIP-2007 (SPAdes) (version 2) | ecosystem: Environmental > Terrestrial > Soil > Wetlands > Peat | place: Germany...
TTTTTTCGCAATCCAAACATAGATTTCCTCGGCAAGAAGTGGTACTTCCTCGCTTTCTCGCTGGTCTTCAGCGTGGCCGGTGTGTTCTCCATGCTGTTCTGGCACCACATCCCCTACGGTGTCGACTTTCGTGGTGGCACGCTGGTTTACGTGAAGTTCGCCGAGACGCCGGATAACAACGCTATCCGTGCCTCGATGGACCGCGTGGGCCTCCACAACGCCCGGATCCAGAGCTACGGTTCGCCGGGCAGCAACGAAGTGCTGATCGATGTTTCCGAACAGGAGACCAGCGAGCAGGCGCTCGACCGGAGCAAGACCCAGATCATTAACGCACTGGAAACCAATGCGCCCGCCGATAAGCAGGATCTGAACAACTCGAGTTTCTTGACCATTAAGAACTTCTTGCTGCAGAAGGACCCACTCCGCCTCGGGACCGACGCGGAACAGCGATACACAGCCCAAGCCCAGGCAATCGTCAACTACCGCGACAAGGTAAAAAGTGGCGTGCTGCATTCCCTCGACGAACTGAAGGCGGCAGCCGATCCGGCGGTGGTGGCTTCCTTGTCAGATGGCTTCTTCCTTTCCGATTTCGGCGTACGCAACGTGGAAATCGTGGGTCCACAAGTGGGAGCGCAGTTGCGCAAGCAGGCCTTGCTGGCGACGGTTTACTCGCTGGCCGGGATGTTGGTTTATCTGGCCTTCCGCTTCGAATGGATTTACGGCGTCGCTGCAGTGATTACGGTGTTCCACGACACCTTGATTACCGTAGGCGCATTTTCTTTGATGAACAAAGAGATTTCGTTAACCGTAATCGCCGCCATCCTGACCCTGATCGGCTATTCCAACAACGACACCATCGTTGTTTTTGACCGCATCCGTGAGAACCTGAAGCTGATGCGGCGGGAGAAGCTATCGGACATCGTCAACCGCAGCATCAACCAGACCCTGAGCCGGACCATCTTGACAGCGGGTTTAACATTCCTCACAGTCTTGGCTCTGTATCTCTTCGGCGGCGAAGTGTTGAAGGGCTTCTCGTTGGCCCTGGTAATCGGTATCTTAATTGGGACCTATTCGTCGATCGCCATTGCGGCGCCGATTCTGGTGGCCTATCAGGATTGGCGGTCGAACCGCGACAGGCCGCAGGTGATGGTCCCGGTCGGCAAGGACGCAGGCCGCCGGGAAAAGGTGAAGGCTAAGGCCTAAAATACCGTTCCTGCCTTGAGGGCAGTATAAGTTTGTGATTGGCCGGGATTTGAGGTAGTATCGTCCGGTTTTCGATTTGGTGGCCGTAAAACATCATTGCCGGGAGCAAATCAAGGGCAGTCGGTGTCTAAAGGGTAGTAGGGTAGTTAGGGTCTGATGTAGGAGAAACCTTATGTTTGAAGACAGCCTGATAGAGTCCGGTGGAAGACTCAAAACGAAGAGGGGCGTCTGGACTTTCCTCTCGTTTATTTTTGAGGCCGTACTGGTCGGAGTTTTGGTGCTGATTCCACTGCTGTTCACCGAGGCTTTACCCAAAACCCAGTTGATGACCTTTCTAGTGGCGCCGCCCCCGCCACCGCCGCCACCCCCGCCACCCGCCGCGGCTCCGGTCAAGATCGTGAAGCAAGTGCAGACCAATATCATCAACAACCAGCTGCGCACGCCCACCAAGATTCCTGAGAAAGTCCAAATGATCAAGGAAGATGAAGCCCCACCACCGGTGATGTCGGCCGGCGTGGTTGGCGGCGTTCCCGGCGGCATCCCCGGTGGACAAATGGGTGGAGTCATTGGCGGCATTATCAGCTCGACCCCGGTCGCCGTGCCCAAAGTCGCTACGCCGACCCGCGTTCGCGTGTCCCAGGGTGTGACCCAGGGGCTGCTGATCCGTAAAATTCAGCCGAACTATCCACCCTTGGCCCGGCAAGCCCGCATCCAAGGAAGTGTGCTGCTGCAAGCCGAGATCAGCAAGGACGGAGCCATCGAGAACCTGCATCTGATCAGTGGTCACCCCATGCTGGCGCCGGCAGCGATCGAAGCCGTAAAGCAGTGGAAGTACAAACCGTATATTCTGAACGGCGAGCCGGTCGAGGTGGAAACGCAGATTACGGTGAACTTCACCCTGTCCGGGGGATAAGCCCGAGGCAGCAAAGATTTTCTAATTGAAAGTGACTGAGCAGTTTGAGGACGAGCTGTGTTTCCCTGATCCCTAAGTACTTAGGCGATTCAGGAACGGGGCGGTTCGCGCAATTCAAGCCTTGCAGCTCGGCCTGTGACTCCGAAAGCTTGCGCATTAAAGATCAGCAAAACGATTACCAGATTTTGAAGAGTTCCGAGGAGGAAAAAGCAACTCATGCTCGCAGCCAATGTAGCAACCCACACCCTAAGTCACATCTCCACCATGGCGGTCTGGATGTTCCAGGACCAACCGGTGGCCTGGGACCCGATCTCGCTATGGAAACAGATGGGATTCATCGCGAGGACCGTGGTCGTTATTCTTTTCATCATGTCCGGCTGGTCCATCGGCGTAATGATTGACCGCGCCATGGCGTTTAGCGCGGCACGCAAGCAATCGCGAGCATTTGCTCCTGCGGTAGCTGGCGCCCTGCGTGACGGCAAGATTGACGAAGCTATCAAAGTTGCCGAGCGCAACAAGAAGAGCCATCTGGCGAAGGTCGTAACCGCCGGCTTGATGGAATTCCGTGCTCACCAGGAAAGCGGCGAGATTCCGGGCGAGACCATCGAAGCCTCGAAGCGCGCTTTGGAGCGCACCGAGGCTATCGTCCATGCCGAGCTTAAGCGCGGCTTGGGCGGCTTGGCTACGATTGGCTCAACTGCTCCCTTCGTCGGGCTGTTCGGCACGGTGATGGGCATTCTGAACGCCTTCAAAGGCATTTCAGAGCAGAAGGCCACCGGTCTGGGCGCAGTCGCAGGCGGTATCGCGGAAGCCCTTGTGACCACGGCCGTGGGACTGTTCGTCGCCATCCCGGCCGTTATGATGTTCAACTACCTGACCGGGCGCGTGGAAGCGTTCGACGTGGAGATGGATAACTCCTCGAGCGAACTGATCGATTACTTCCTCAAGCGGCGGGGAGTGCGCCGGTCCTAGCTGGCTGAGCAGGATTGGTTTTCGACCTTGAGTTGCTGACCGGCGCCGGAGAATGTGCTTCGGCGCCGCGTCCTGACCTCCACGGGGCCGAGAGCCGGGTTGGTTAGCCGACGAGGATTCCGAGTGCGCAGGAGAGTGGATTATGTCCCTTAACAAACGGAACGAAGGAGCCAAGGTCAACTCCGACATCAACGTGACCCCGATGGTCGACGTGATGCTGGTGTTGCTGATTATCTTCATGGTGATCACGCCCATGTTGCAGAAGGGCGTTAGCGTGGACTTGGCGAAAGTTAATAACCCGTCCCAGATGCCGGACGCGGACAAGGAAGACGCGCTGATCGTAGCCGTCATGCGCGATGGCCAGGTGTTTTTCGGTAACGATAAGACTCCACCTGACCAACTGACGCAAAAAGTGAAAGACCGTCTGGCCAATCGCATTGATAAGCGGGTTTTCGTCCGCGCCGATGCCCGGGCTAAGTTTGGTTCGGTCGTGGCAGTCGTCGACAATGTCCGCGCTGCGGGCGTGGACCAGTTGGGTCTGCTGACTGATCAGAAGAAACAGGGTGCGACTCCGCCACCGCCGGCAACAGGCGGACAATAGAGGAGCTTGATATGGGAATGACAGCTGGAGGCGGCGGCGGCCAAAGTGCCGTGATCAACGTGACGCCACTGATTGACGTGCTGCTGGTATTACTGATCATCTTCATGGTGATTACGCCTTTAACCCCAAAAGGACTGGACGCCCTTGTCCCGCAACCCCCGCCGCCGAACGCGCCCAAGAACAACACGCCGGATCGCACCATCGTGGTGCAGTTGATCGATCGCGGAGCGGGCCAGGATCCAGGGGTAAAGATCAACAATGAGGACACAACCTGGGACGGTCTGCAGGGGCGCTTGACGGATATTTTCAAGACCCGCGCCGAGAAGGTGATGTTTGTCAAAGGCGACGATAATGTTCCGTTTGCCGATGTAGCCAATGTGATTGACATTGCGCATGCTGCAGGAGTAGACAAGGTTGGTCTGATTACGGCCAAGATCGAAGCCGGCGGCTAGGCACGACAAGTTTTCATTTACAGAATTCAGATGCACCTGCCCGCGTGATCGCGAACCGGCTGCGCCCGGAGGCGGTTTACGCACTGGCAGGTGCGTCGCAGATTTGTCACATCCCGGGAATCCTGGTGAGGGAGACTTATAAAGCAATGAAAAAGAGCGTGCGGGTGCTGGCACTCATGGCGGTCGGGTTAACCTTGCTGTCTGGCGCTGGCTGCGACAAGTTAAGGGCGCGCGACCAGTTGAACAAGGGAGTCGCGTCCTACAAGAACGCCCGGTATGAGGAAGCCATCGATCATTTTCAGCAAGCGGTCACCCTGGATCCCAGCCTGCTGAATGCTCGTCTTTATCTGGCGACCGCTTACGCCCAGCAGTACATTCCCGGAGTCGATGCCGAAGACAATAACCGCCTGGGACAGCAGGCCATTGACCAATACAAGGCAGTCCTTGAGCGCGACCCCAAGAGCATCAATAGCGTCAAGGGAATCGCCTACATCTATTTGCAGATGAAGAAGTTTGAAGACGCCAAGACCTTCTACCGCAAGGCGCTCGAAATCGATCCCAACGACGCCGAGCCGTATTACTCAGTGGGTGTGATCGACTGGACCCAGACGTATCAGCCGCGCATGGAAGAACGCGCCAAGCTGGGTCTGAAGCCGGATGAGCAATTGAATCCCAAGGACAAGAATCAGAAAAAGGCCTGCGACGATCTCAAACAAAAAAACTCGGCTAACATTCAAGACGGCATTGATGCGCTCAAGAAAGCCCTTGAACTACGAGCCGACTACGACGATGCCATGGCGTACATGAACCTGATGTACCGCGAAAAAGCGGATGTGGAATGCGACGATCTAGCGGGGCGGGCTGCGGATCTGAAAACGGCTGATGAATGGGTCGACAAGACCATGGCTACCAAGAAAGCTAAGGCCGAGAAGCAGCCTGGCGCTCAGGGCATCACCATGGATCAGCCGAAGTAATGGATCAGCCAAAATAAAGATCAGCCAAAGTTAATGATCAGCCGAAATAAATAAAGCAGATCAACCAGATTAAATCAGCCAAAAGCATCCCTGGGTAAGCGGCGACCGAGCCAGCCTGCATCCCGCTGGCTCTCACAAAGATACAAGCAACTCCACTGGCATAGCCCTCATCAATAAGGCTGCATCTCTATGTACATTTTGACCCTCAATCCCGGCGAGTCCGCTTTCGTCCGTTGCACTCGTTGCGAGAACCTGAACCTGATGGTGACCAACGAAAAAGAAAGCGATGTGTCCCTGCAGTTCAACACCAAAGACGATCAACTGGACGCTGAGTGTTTTCAGTGCAAACAGCACTATTTCTGGACTCCCGGCTCGGTCGCAATCGTAAAGTCCTCTGAAAGCGCAAATTAGCAACTCCCCCCTCGCTCCAGGACCAGTGCCTTCCGTCACATGATTCGATTGCTCGTTCCCGGTAACATTAGACCTTCGCGTTGCCGGGAGATAAGCGCATGAAATGGAAGCTGGACCGCATTATCAGCGTGGCTACTCTGGCTGCGTCCTTGATCGCCATATTTCTGGTATTGAAGAAGCCAGCGCCCGTAGCGCCGGCGCAGTCGCCCGCAGCGGCGGCCGCCAATGCCGAGTCTGTTGAGAAGAAGCTGGAGCAATTGGAACAGCCCAAGGACCCCGGCCAACCACCCGCGCAGGTTCGCTTCAACTCCGATGAGATCACCGCTGCGCTGGCACAGGCAGCGGCGTTGGTTCCGGCGAACATCTCCGCGTCTTCAGCGGCTCCGCAAACCAGCCCAGGCTTGCCGACTTCGGTTCCCTCTTCGCCCGACGCGCCCATCGGAGAGGGTGAGCCTGAGGTGAAGGACTACAAAGTAAATTTCGACGGCGACGTGGCCCGCGGCCAGTTTGTCACCCAGATCGGCGGCAAGGATGTTTACGTTACGCTCGCGGGACATCTAGGCTCAAAGGATGGCTACGCGACCTTCGATCCCACCGAATTTAAGATCGGCGATCTGAACGTTCCGCTGTCGCTAGTCAGCGGCGCCCTGCAAAAGAAGCTTACCGAACAGCGCGACCGTCTGAAGCTTCCAGATGACGTCGGCAACATCAAGGTCGAGAACGGTCAACTGGTCGCAACGCAAAAATAATTGGATGGTGTGTTGACAAATGCCGGAAGGCGCCTTGGCCGAGCGCGAAATGTTACCTGTGCCCTCTGGAAGAAGATTTGTTGAACTCGTTCACCTGCCTGGAACTCCTACCCGATTTTGACATTTTGATTACATTTCCATGACATCCCCAGACCGGGTAGGACTACGATGCGGCGGTTGAGGTTTCTCAACCTACACGTGCAGGTTTCCTCAAACACTAGGCCGGAGGGGTCAGTCATGCATCGAAAACAAGTTTCCACAAACATTCGCAAAACGCGCGATATCGTTCTGCTCACACTTCTTTTCGTAGCCGCAATTGCCGCCGGCGCGGCGCGGGCACAGACCTATACCAATCTGCATTCCTTCGCCGCTGGGACGGATGGCGCAGATCCTACCCCCATCATCCGCGACGAGGAAGGCAACATCTACGGCGCGACAAGGTTTGGTGGCATCCCCTCGTGCAACTTAGACACTTGCGGAACGGTTTTCAAGATCGACAGCGCCGGCAAGGAGACCGTGCTCTACCGCTTCGAGGGCGGGAACAATGGATCAAATCCGCTTGCAGGCTTGGCCCGGGACGCGAAGGGTAACCTCTATGGCACGACCCAAGGGAACGGCTATGTCGGCGGCGCATCCGTAGTGTTCAAAGTCAACCCGCAGGGCCACCAGACCGTCTTGTTTGTTGCCGGAGAAACAGCGCAGGGCTGCTGCCTCGATTCTCCGGTTGCCGTGGACGCGCACGGGAACGTCTATGGCATGTCGCCATACGGCGGCAAGCCCAATTGCGGTGTGGCCCAGAATGGCTTGGGCTGCGGAACATTGTTCAAGATTGCCCCTGACGGCAAATTTACTGTGATTCATGTTTTTAAAGGGAAGGACGGAATACAGCCAGAGGGAGGGGTGGTCCTTGACGCCAAGGGCAACATCTACGGCACCGCTGTCTGGGGCGGCAATCTCAAGTGCAATTATCCCGGCTGGGGGGCAGGCGGTGGACCAGGATGCGGAACCATCTACAAGCTGGAGCCGAGCGGCAAGTTCACCGTCCTCCACACCTTCACCGGCCCGAATGATGGATCGTACCCTCTGGGCCTGATCATTGACGACGCTGGCAACCTCTACGGCATCGCGGACAGCGGCGGCGACGTCATCAAGCATACAAATTGGGAGTACGGCCTGGGAACTATTTTCAAAGTGGATACCAGCGGCAAGTACAGCGTGCTCTTCGCCTTCAAGCCATGCACCGAGCCCCCGTGCACTAACGGCCAGGTGTTGAACCATCTCTACGCCAGCCATCTGGCGAGAGACTCGAAAGGCAACCTGTACGGCATCGAAGAGTCCAACGACTGCGCCTTCGGTGGGGGATGCATTTTCAGAATAGACGCGAAAGGGAACATAACGGACCTCTACGACTTCACACAAGACCAAAGCGGAGCCCCAGAGTTCTACGACGCGATGGGCTTGGTCCTAGGTTCGGACGGCGATTTCTATGGCAGCACACCCTTCGGGGGATCCGAGGAACCCGAATGTGACGACAATATTGGCGTGGCCTGCGGGTCGGTGTTTCACATTACGTTTTAGCCGAGCCGACGGTTGAGATCGACACTCCGTGATATGAGCGTCGAGCACAAGTAGTGTTAGCCAATGGAATTTCGACTGGAGCATTTACTCTAGAGCGTGCCTTGAAACAGCGGGTACAGACGGTCTCCGATTACGCGATAGATCACGAAGGCGCTGCCGGTGTCGGAGACCTCACGGAACAAAAGCTCGGCCCGGCCGTCGCCATCCACATCGACGGCGTCGATCAGGTCGAGGCGCGGGATCACGTCCATGTGCTGGGCGTCGGTTACATTCGCCAACGCCTTGTGCAAGACGCCGTTCACATCTTCGCGAACCACTAACGTGATCAGGTATTGCGGCTTCGGGGTCGCGCCGGCTTTTTCGCGCGAGGACTGCGGCATGCGGGCTTTCGCCGTCAGGATCAGCTCCGGCTCGTTGATATCCGCCAGATCAAAAACCTGAAGCTGCACATCTTCAAAAACGGGCTGCACCGGCTTTGCGGTCGCTTTGCTCCGTGGCGAAGGAGCATGAACAGGTTGCTCAGCCGCCGCGCCCGCCGATGCTTGTTGGCTGGCACGTGTTCGGATTTCGTCGGCCGCCATGGCTAACATCTTTTTGCGGAACTGTTGTTCTTCCTCCGGCTTCAGGTTGTAGGTATAGGGAAGCGGATCGGGGCCGTTCGAGTCCGAGATGGCGGGGATGAGTTGGACCTGATTTGCCGCTGAGGTTCCCGATTGGGTTCCAGGCGTCATTGCTCCGCTTGCCGGGATCGCCGTATGCGCAGATGCCTTCGCCGAAGCCGCAGCCTTCTTCTGAGCTTCTTCTGCCGACTCCGCGCCCGCTTTGCCTCGTTTCAGCGCCGGACGGTCCTTATCCTCCGGAGGCTGGTCCTGCGCCTGCTCTTGCGGGGATGGATTTGCCGACGCAGTTGCAGCGGCGGAAGCTGGCACCGCTGCTGAAGTTGCTGCTGGTGATGGGCTCGGTGAAGCGGTCGGTGCGGGTTGTGCCTGCGGAGGTGTCGCGGGCGCAGGGGGCGGTTCTGGCGGCTTGGGCTTTTCGCTGCCAGCACGCCGCAGAACCGGAGGACCTTCGTCTTCGTTCATTCCGCGAGGCACCGACGTTACCGTCGGCTTCTTCTTCGCTGCTTTGGCCTTAATGGAATCCGCCGTCTGCCATGTGCCTTCGGCCACCCATCCGATCGGACCGTTTTCATCTTTCCTTTGCAGCGCACCCGTGACCGTAAACAGTCCCAGGGAAACCCCGGTGTGGACGGCTTCATAAACGGTTGTGCTCCACAGCGCCATAGGTACGGGATCGGCCTTGTAGGCGCTGGCATCGTAGTATTTGCCGTCAATCAGAATGGTGATTGGAATCAAGCGCGCTTTGCCATTGGGCGCAAGTTCCAGCAGGCCCAGGGCACGCGGCGCTTTGTTCTTCTTCGCAGAGCCTCCGACTTGGCCGAAGGTTGGCAGAAGCGCGATCTGCAATAAGAACCCCAGCGCCAAAACGCTGAAGATGACGCGGCCCCGCGTCATGCGGTATAACGTTGATCGAGCAGTCGATCGAGAAGGAGAGACAGTCATGGATATCAGTATCAATAATAAGGCCCCGGAGTTCACTTTGCCTGACCAGAATGGCGATGAGGTCTCGTTGAAGGATTTTCACGGCAAATACGTGGTGCTCTATTTCTATCCCCGGGCGGATACTCCGGGATGCACCATCGAGGCCTGCGAGTTCCGCGATTCCTTCAAAAAGACAGAAAAGATTGGAGCTGTGGTTCTTGGCGTCTCGCCCGATGAACCGAAAGCGCTAAAGAAGTTTGAAGACAAGTTCGGGCTGCCATTCACCCTTCTAGGCGACGCCGACAAGAAAGTTGGCAATGCCTATGGCGTGATTCAGGAAAAGAATATGTACGGCAAGAAAGTCATGGGCGTGGTCCGGACTACGTTCATCATTGGTCCGGACGGGAAGATCAAACACATTTTTAACAAAGTGAAGCCAGAAGGCCACGCCACCGAAGTGTTGGCGTATTTGAAGAGCGCCATGCAGGGCGCGGCTTAGAGGTGGTCCGGCGGGCGATGGAAAGGACGGTGGGATTTTGACCATCCCCATCACCCAGGTTCGCACTCTGTTACCGCGCGCGTTCTACGATCGCGATCCGCGCCGGGTAAGTCGTGCACTGCTCGGCAAAGTGCTGGTGCGGAAAGAAGGACGCAAACTTCTGGCGGGCCGCATTGTGGAAGTCGAAGCTTACCTGGGGGAAAAAGATCCGGCCGCGCACTCGTTTGCCGGCCGCACCCTGCGCAACGCTGTGCTGTTCGGGCCTCCGGGCTACGCTTACGTTTATTTCATTTACGGTAACCACTATTGCTTGAATGTATCGTGCTTGCCCGATGGAGTGGCCGGAGGGATTCTGTTTCGCGCGGTCGAACCTTTGGATGGAATTGAGGAAATGGCGCGATCCCGGGGCATATCTTTCAATTCGACTCGGAATTCAGTTCGCGATTTACGGAAATTGACCAGCGGGCCGGGGCGACTCGCCGAGGCGTTTGGCATCACGCGCGACCGGGACAACGGGAAAGACCTGACCAGTGCGTCCTCGGACCTATTCATTGCGGATGACGACTACCGGGTCCGTCGCATCCTGACAACGCCGCGAATCGGGATCACCAAAGCGGCCGAGCGCCCGCTGCGATACGTGATCGCAGGGAACGACTTTGTTTCAGGACCGAAAAGTCTGCTCGAAACGGCTTAGCGTTACTGCGGGGTTCAAGATAGCAGGATGTTGTCAATCAGGCGCGTGTTACCCACGAAGGCAGCCACTGCAACGAGCGAAGTGCTGGTGAGTTCTTGCACAAGATCGAGCGTAGCGGGATCCACAATCTCGAAGTAGTCCAGACGCACGGCGGGTTCCTGGGCCAACACCTGTTTTCCGGCTTCTATCAGTGTGGGTGCGTTCCGCTCCCCTTTATCGTATCGATTCTTCACTGCGGTCAGTGAGCGGTTCAGAACCAGCGCGGATTTGCGTTGCTGCGGGCTTAGGTAAGCATTGCGCGAACTCATCGCCAGGCCATCCGGCTCGCGTACGATGGGGCCGACGATGATCTCGACCGGCAGATTCAAGTCTCGGACCATGCGGCGGATGATCGTGGCTTGGGCCGCATCTTTCTGGCCAAAGAAGGCCAAGTCCGGTTCCACGATGTGGAAGAGCTTGGCGACGACCGTGGTTACGCCGCGAAAATGTCCCGGACGCGACTTGCCACACAGCTTCTCGCTCAGGCCTTCGACCGTGACATAAGTGACGGCTCCCGCGGGATACATTTCTTCTGGTGTCGGTGCAAAGAGGACATCCACGGCCTCTTTTTCCAGCAGGTCGCGGTCGCGTTCAAATGTCCGCGGATATTTCGCCAGATCTTCGTCGGGCCCGAATTGCAGTGGATTTAGGAAGATGGAGACTGCGACCACATCGCACTTCGCCTTAGCGGCCCGCACCAGTGAGACATGGCCTTCGTGCAACGCTCCCATGGTGGGGACGAAGCCCAAACGCTTGCCGTCGAGGCGAGCTACGCGAGAGGCGGCGCGCATGTCGCTGATCGTGTTGCAGATTTTCATCGCGCGGTGTGCGCTTTCAGTGGGATGGAACCCAGTTTATGACTACCTGCATGCTCTCCAGTGCGCCAGCAACCAACGCCCGGTTCTTTCGAAGTTTGGCTTTGTCTTCATCGGAGCCGGCAACGCTGATCTCTTGAATCGCAACCACACGACCGTATGGCCACGCCGATCCCGGCAGTTTAGCCAGTGCCTCGGATAATTTGTCCGGGTCCACCATCTGCTGTTCGTTGTTGCTGACGTCCAGCAATCCCACGCCGTCCACTCTGACGATGAGGTATGGATTTCGCCAGGCTTTCATATCCCGCTGACCCGCATATTTCTGCGGATCGGCGGACGGGATCTTTTGGATTCGAGCCTCGGGACTGGTTGCCGTTGCCGCGTCCGGTGTTCGGGGCGGCTTGGCGCACGAAGCGAGCAGGGAAAGGCACACTGCCAGAACACTCAGACGCACGAATCTCATATTCCGTCGGGCCTCTATCGACGCATCCCCCGCTTGCGCTCCAGCACGGTCTCGAGCGCTTGCCGCGTCTCCTTGGACAAGTGGTAGGACTCACTATCCAAGGGATAGCGATGCGAAATCACGTCGTCGCGGAAGGCGCGTGCGGCGTCCGTGATAAGCGCGGCCGCGTCGCCGTAGCGGCGAACAAACTTCGCTGGCGGAGCAAAGGTCAGATTCAGAATATCGTGGAAGACCAGCACCTGGCCATCGCAGTCGGGCCCCGCGCCAATGCCGACGGTCGGAGTCGCGACCTCCGACGTAATCATGCTGGCTACTTCTCGCGGGATGCCTTCCAGAACCAGGAAGGCTACGCCTGCCCGGTCGAGGGCCACGGCATCGCGCATTAGCTGTTCGATATCCGCCAGCGACTTGCCTTGAACCTTGTATCCGCCCATAACGTTCACGGACTGCGGAGTCAGCCCGATATGGCCAGCCACTGGAATCTCGGCGTCGATCACGCGGCGAATCAGATCGGCGCGTTTCTCGCCACCTTCAATCTTCACTGCTTCGGCGCCGGCCTCTTTCATAAAGCGGGCTGCGTTTCGCACCGCGTCATCGGCGCCGACGTGATAGGACCCGTAAGGCATATCAGCCACGAGCAACGCGCGCTTTACACCGCGCCGCACGGCTTTGGTGTGATGAAGCATTTCGTCTACCGTGACCGAGAGCGTGTCCGGGTAGCCGAGCATGGTCATGGCCAGCGAATCGCCGACCAGAACAATGTCGATGTCAGCCTCGTCCACCAGCCGCGCGCTGGCGTAGTCGTAGGCGGTCAGGCAGGTGATAGGTTGATGTTGGAGTTTCTTTTCTCGAAGGGAAGCGCCCGTAATCTTCTGGCGAGGTTCACCAATTGGTGCAATGCTCACGATGTCCTCCAGTGCCCCTCCGCCTTGGCGGATAGAGCCCGTACTCATCTTGGATGCTGCTGGGGCTATTGTAGACCCAGAGGCTGGGGTTCGTCGATGGCAGCTAGGGATGTCGAAAGAACCGTGGAATTGATCCTGGATCGCAAAGTAAGACTTTGCAGGTGTGTCTTACTCTATGGTAAGATGATTTTACCATGAGAGCTTACCGGACAGTCATCAGTTCTAAAGGGCAAGTGGTAATTCCAGCCGAGTTGCGCGAGCAGTTCGGGCTGGAGAAAGGCACTCCTGCCACCTGGAGCGAAGAGCAGGGGCGGTTAGTGCTGACGCCGATTACCGAACGGCGACTGCGCGAGATCAGGGGATTCTTGAAGCCTGCTCCCGGCGCACCGTCTATGTTTGAAGAATTGTTCGCTGAGCGCGAACGAGAACGCAAACGAGAGAAACAATGACTCCCGCATTTTCTCGTGGAAGCGTGCGCCGATATGTGCTTGACGCCAACGCGCTGGTCGGCTTATTCGAGGACCGGGAGGGTACTGCAGGAAAGGTTGAACACCTTCTGCAGCTAGCCTTGCGGCAGGATTTACCACTCTTGATGTCGGCCGTGAATTGGGGCGAGGTTTTCTACATTGCATGGAGGCGGCACGGCGAAGCAAAGGCACGGGAAGCAGAAGCCAGGTTGCAGGAGTTGCCGGTGGCGGTCATCAGTGTGGATCGGGAACGAGCCTCGCGGGCGGGCGCGTTAAAGCAAAAACACAGCCTGGGTTATGCCGACGCCTTCGCCGCCGAATTGGCTATCGAACGTGGCGCCTGGCTGGTCACGACTGATCCCGAATTCTCGAAAGTTGGCAAGGCGCTGGCCATCTACTCGCTGCCCAGATACGAAAAATAAGACGAGAGCCAGGTTGTGTTCATCCCATTGACTAAGGTGCCAATTGTCGCTATAATTGACGACAAATGGCAAACGAACTTCGATCGGTGATACGGGAGCTTGGCGGAGAGCGCGCCTTGGGACGGACGATGACGAGCGACCGGGATCTGCGGGAAGCGATTCGCGAAGGCTTCCCACATGCGGTGCTTGAAGAAATGATGCATTCGTCGGGCTTGACCCTGAAAGAGCTAGCAGGTGCGCTGGACCTCTCGTCCCGCAGTTTGCAGCGGCGACGCCGTGGGCGGCTGGCCCGGTTTGAGTCTGACCGGCTGTATCGGCTCGCCCGGTTGCTCGCTCTTGCCCACGAAAGCCTGGGGGATGCCGCACGCGCAAGCCGGTGGTTCAAGCGCACCAATCGTGCTCTCGGTGGAGTGGCTCCGATTGCCGCGATCGATACCGAACTGGGAGCTCGCCAGGTGGAAAATGTGCTGGGCCGCATCGCCTACGGCGGCATCAGTTGACACGAGTCTTTCGCGTACTGCGTGCCGCACATGCGCGCACTCCATTCGACGGAGAGGGGGCGTACCGGTACGGCGGGCGGTGGTCCAGCCCCGAAACGCGCCTCGCCTATGCCTCGGAACACCAGTCGCTTGCGATGCTTGAGTATTTCGTTCACCTGGATCCCGAAGACGCTCCGGATGACTTGGTGTTAGCCACGGCGGAGGTTCCAGAGAGCGTTTCCCGCAAGCGTATCGAAGCCAGCGCTCTGCCAGCCGATTGGCGAGAAGTCCCTGCTCCGCCCGGTCTGGCCCAGATTGGCGATGAGTTCGTAAAGCAGACCGAGAATTGTCTGCTTCTTGTTCCCTCCGCGCTAGCGGTGAGTGAAAATAACGTATTGATCAATCCCCGACATCCCGAGTTCAAGCAGATTACCGTCAATCAAGCCGAGCCGCTCCGCTATGATCCGCGGATGTTCCGCAAGACCCGGCGCCAGCGCAAACATTGAGGGCGGGACAAGGTACCCTACGCCCTGGCTGCTTCCTGATTGCCCAGAGGCAGGAAATACTGGGTTCCCTTGATCGGTGCGGAAACCTTCCTGAGCAGTTCCTGCAGGTCTTCATTGCGCTCCACGAAATCAATCTCTGAGGTGTTCACGATCAGCAGGTCGGATGAGGTGTAGTGAAAAAAGAAGTGCTCATAGGCTTTGATCACTTCTTCGAGATATTCTTCATTGATCACCTTCTCTCCTGGCGCATTCTTTTTCTTCAGGCGCTTTTTCAGTACCTCCGGCGTGGCTTGCAAATAAATCACCAGATCGGGAGTCGGAAGCTGCTCGCGAAAATAGTTGTAATAGCGGTTGTAGGTTTCGAGTTCCTGGTCGGTAAGGTTGAGGCAGGCGAAGAGCTTGTCTTTTTCGAAGACGAAGTCGGTGACCACGGATTTCTGCGAACGCGGTCCGAGGTCGAGCGCCCGAAGCTGTTCGAAGCGGCGAATCAGGAAAGCGAATTGCGCCTGGAATCCCGCGCCTCGTTCGCCGTCGTAGAAGGCGCGCAGAAAGGGGTTGTCGTCGGTTTCCATGACCAGTTGGGCATTGAGACGCTCTGCCAGAATCCGCGCCAGCGTGCTTTTTCCGACGCGTATGGGACCTTCCACTGCAATGTAACGGGGCAGTTCGAAAAGATTGGCCATGGGCTAGGGCTTCGCATGGCAGGATATCTCGCCAGAGCTTTGCGCGCAATTGAGGGAAGAGTAACCCCTGTGCACCACCGAGGCACAGGGAAACAATTTACAATCGCGGCATTATGGATGGCTTCGTCATCGGGGCTGGCGTCGCGGCGGCGGTTGCCGCTGGCTATCAGTCCATGGCGCCAACCGGGCAATGGTATGGCCGGACCTTTACTGGACTGAAGCCGGGAACCAAGCAACTGGCGCTGACTTTCGACGACGGCCCCAACGATCCGCACACTCTTCGTCTACTGGAAAGTCTTGCTCATCAGAATGTGAAGGCAACTTTTTTTCTGATCGGACGCTACGTGAAGCAAAGGCCTGACATCGTGCGCGAACTGGTGCGGGCTGGGCACGTAGTCGGCAATCATACATTCAGCCATCCCAATCTGATTTTTACTTCGGCGCGGCAAACCAGAATCCAATTGCAGGATTGCGCCCGGGCCTTGACGGATGCGGTGGGAGAGCATTCCCCGCTGTTTCGTCCCCCGTTTGGCGGACGCCGGCCGGGTACGCTGAGAATCGCGCGGGCCCTGGGTCTGGAACCGGTCCTGTGGAACGTCACCGGTTGGGACTGGAAAGGAAAGCCGGCGGAGTTCGTCGAGCAGAAAGTCAGCCAACAGATTCGTGGCGGCGATGTAATCCTATTGCATGACGGCGGCCATGAGGCATTTGGAGCTGACCGTTCGCAAACCGTAATCGCGACCGATCGCCTGATCGCCCGGTACAAGGCTGATGGATACGAGTTCGTAACCGTGCCGGAGATGATGGGAAAAGCAGTTGCCAGTTCTCAGCCCGCAGTTCCCAGTTGAGCCCGCGCTGCTGCGCACCCGACAGGGTTCGAGACCGAGCTATGCATGCACCGACGCGAACGCCTGCTTGGCCACGCTAATCGTTTTCTGAATGTCTTCCTCGGAGTGGGCCGTGCCCAGAAACGCGGCTTCGAACTGCGACGGGGGCAGATAGATGCCATTGTCCAGCATTCCGCGGAAGAAGCGGCCGAAGGCTTCTGTATCAGATTTCGCGGCCGAATCCCAATCCGTTACCGGACCGGGCGTAAAGAACCAAGTGAACATGGAACCCACGCGGTTGTGGCACAGCACCACGCCCGCATCTTTCGCGGCGGCTGCCACTCCATCTACGAGTTCCGCGCTGAGCTTGTCGAGCCGCGGATAGATTTCCTGCTTGTGTTCCCGCAAATGACGCAGCGTTGCCAAACCCGCGGCCATGGCCAAGGGATTTCCCGAGAGCGTGCCCGCCTGATACATGGGCCCGAGCGGCGCCACCAGATTCATGATTTCGGACGGACCGCCGTAGGCTCCCACCGGGAGTCCGCCGCCAATAATCTTGCCCATCGTGGTCAGATCGGGCGTCACTCCGTAAAGTTCCTGGGCACCACCAAACGCGACACGGAATCCAGTCATCACTTCGTCAAAAATAAGGACGCTTTTCTCCCGCTGCGTGATCAGACGCAAGGCCGCAAGATATCCGCCGGGAGCCGGCACACAACCCATGTTGCCCACGACTGGCTCTACGATCACGCACGCGATCTCGTGCTTGAACTTCTTGAATGCATGTTCGAGCGCGTCGGTGTCGTTGAAAGGCAACGCTAGAGTGAATTGAATGAATTCTTCCGGAACGCCAGCCGAACCCGGAATCCCCAGTGTCGCGACACCCGAACCAGCTTTTACTAATAAGGCGTCGGCGTGTCCGTGGTAGCAGCCCTCGAATTTCACAATGTACTTACGCTTGGTGTAGGCGCGAGCCAGACGAATGGCAGACATCGTCGCTTCCGTGCCCGAATTCACAAAACGGACTTTCTGCATGTGAGGGAACGCAGACAGCACGATTTCCGCAAGGTCGGCCTCGGCGGGAGTGGAAGCGCCAAAGCTGGTGCCATTGCAGGCGGCGTCCATGATCGCTTCGATCACTTTGGACGGAGCGTGCCCGAGAATGAGCGGACCCCACGATCCGACGTAGTCGATGTACTCGTTGCCATCGGCATCGAAGATATGCGAACCCTGCCCGCGCAGGATGAAAGGCGCGTCGCCGCCTACGGCGCGAAAGGCGCGTACCGGCGAATTGACTCCGCCGGGAATCATCTGCTCAGCGCGTTCTTGCAGCTTGCGAGAAATCTCGGTTTTGCGGGCCATGGGCTCTCCGTAGGGAACCAGGTCATCTATCGTAACAGCGAGGGGCAACAACAGCCGGGCTCCCGCGCGACGACCTGCCTCAGGTGTCAAGAGAGGCAACGGAATTCATCGGATATTTACAGTCTCGCAACAGTTCTGAAACACGTTCTGGCTACTCTCTTTCCAGTACACGCCCTTCTAACCGGGAGGGTTTTAAGGACAGCTTCGGGGGGCTCCGAGCTGTCCTGATTTATTTGCGTCGGCGCTCGCAGTTCACAGACTGATCACTTCAGATACGCGCGAACCAGACCGATCAAATCCTCTCCTAACTCTTCCGGTGAGTCCACGGCATGTTCCGGATTCATCATGTGCAGGCGGATGTGGTCTTCCAGGACCTCCGCCATCAACCCGTTGACTCCGCCACGAATAGCCGCCAGCAGCATCAGGATGTCAGCGCATTCATCCCCAGCGGCTAGCGCCCGCTCGACCGCTGCGAACTGGCCACGAATCCGCTTGATGCGGAACAGGAGCTTCTGTTTCTCTTTTGAAATCTCGGGAATTTTATCTTGCATTTTTGCCTGCTTTCTTCAATCTTTCCCTTTACAATACCGTAGGGGGGTATGATATAAGATTCTCAGGAGGGAAACCCATCGCGGACCCAGGAGCCGCTGAATCCCTCAGGAGCGTAAATCGCATGGTAGCTCAAATCCAGAGAAAGGAGGGTAACGACAATGAACTGCATGACTCTATTCCTACAGCCAATAGCGATGGCGACGACGCAGCTCGCGTGCGTAATTCACCACGAAACTGTCTCTTCGTGGCAGAGGCAACCGAAGGCGGAACACAAGTCTTTGCGCATGAGCTGGGTCGTGGTCACCGACGAACGCGGCCAACGGCAGCTTCGCATGCACTGGGTAGCTGTGGAGGACTGCTGACGACGGCAGACTCCACCTGTAACATTTCGTTAACATGGCGTGCGTAGGCTAGGTGGGTTGGCGGCGCTTCCCGTTAGAGCGTCGACCGACCGCCGAGCCGGACGCCAATATATTTCGTTAATTTACGAGACGCGAAGAAGATCCGAAGCTTAAGCCGTGTCGACATCAAAAACATGAGAAAGCAAGTCCAACTCGCAAATCCCGCCCCCATCTGGCTGATAATTGTGTTTTGGGTGACTTTTGGTTCGGGGCTGCCTGCGCTTGCACAGCAGCCTGAAACGCCCGTTGCCGCGAAACCGGATACAGCGCCCCAGGCAGGGGCCGTCAGCGAGGCTGATCCGCCCTCTGATCCGCCAGCAGACGAAGGCACGGAATCGATGTTCCCGCATTTCAAAGACACGCGCTTCTGGCTTTCGGGGCAGATGAACTTCATTTTTCAGACCCATCCGCCATTCCCTGCGGCCTACAGCGGGAAGAACAGTTTGAGTCCCAACTATGAGAAGGCCACGTCCCGCGTGTTGACGCTTTACACGGGCATGCGGCTCAACAACTCGACAGAGATTCTGGTGGACATTGAAGAAGCCGGAGGATCAGCCCTCAGCACGGGCCTCGGGCTTGCGGGCAACACCGACCTCGATATCGTGCGTAATCCCTTGCTGAGCAAAGAGCCTTATCTGGCGCGCGGCATGATTCACAAAGTATTTGCGTTGAGCAAAGACAAGATCGAGAACGAGCGCACTGCGTTCTCGCTTTTCGAGGAACTTCCGCGCCGCCGGCTGGAAGTACGCTTCGGCAAGTTCAGCATGCCGGACTTCTTCGATGTGAATTCGGTGGGCTCGGATACCCATTTTCAATTCTCCAACTGGACCGTAGACAACAACGGTGCCTGGGACTACGCCGCCGACACGCGCGGCTACACCGTCGGCGCGGTGGCCGATTACGAGGACCGCAATTGGGGCTTCCGCTTTGCCGAGGGGCTCATGCCCAAGGTCGCGAACGGAATTGATCTGGTCTGGAAGCCGTGGCAAGCTCATGCCGAGAACTTTGAGTACGAGTTGCGTCACGGAGTGATCCCGAAAAAAGCGGGGGTGGTCCGTCTATTGGCCTACACCAACTACGCCAACATGGGGATTTACCGCGAGGCCATCGCCAACTTTGAAGCAGGGCTTACACCCATTCCAGAAATCACCGACCATCCCTGGCACATCAGTCGCAAGTATGGATTCGGTGTGAACCTGGAACAGAATCTCACCCGTTACTTGACCGCTTTCGGGCGCTTCGGATGGGATAACGGAAAGACCGAATCCTTCGCCTACACGGAAGTCGATCAAACCTTCGCCATGGGACTTGGAGCGAACGGCGCCTGGTGGCATCGCAAACAGGATCGGGCCGGCGTTGCCTTCGTGACCAATGCCATTTGCAAAGATCATCAAATCTATCTTGCCGACGGCGGCCTAGGGTTTCTGCTCGGCGATGGCGCGTTAAAATACGGTCGTGAAAATATCGTCGAGTCGTATTACACGGTCCACGTCTGGCGCGGCATTTACGTCGCCCCCGGCGTGCAGCACATCAACGATCCCGGATACAACCGCGACCGCGGCCCGTTAGTTGTGCCTTCGTTCCGCGCCCACGCAGAGTTCTAGGAATCCACCGGATACTCAAATTGTCCTCAAGCGCTTAGCCATTGGCTACGACCACCCTGCCATGCATCAGAGGAGCTGATCCAGGATTGCTGTCACGAACTCTCCAACTCGCGCGAAAACTGGGTTATTTGTGATGAACCCCGTCGCCTGCGCTCGGAGGGCAGCGGCTGCCTGCAGTGCATCCGGCGTCCGGAGACGATACATGGCGCGCATTCGTGCTGCCAAGTCCGCCGTCTCCAGGTCAGGCGCCATCCATCGCAAGTTAGGATACGTGGAAAGCAAAGCATAGAATGCGTCAACTTTGTGCTCGTCGTTGTCGCGATACGATGGGACCAGGAGCTCCGTCATCGTGATCGTGGAAGTCACGGCCTCATGGCCTGCCCGCTCCACCCACGAAAAGACAGAATCTGTGAGCGCGAGGTACCGGGGATTCGCTTCCATCTGGTAAATGAAGATGCTGGTGTCGAGAGCGATCCGGCGGTGACACCGGAGAAATAGCCGAAGGTGCTCTACTCCCAACTCTGACGCTCCTCCTCGAGATGTTGGGATGGATAGGCGGTACCCGCCAAACCTCGAATGGCTGCCTTATGAGACCTGGGTTTTTGCAGCACCAGCACTCTCTTGCCGCGGACCACGACCAGGACCTTATCGCCAGCCTTTAAGCCGAGCGCCTCCCGCGCCTCCCGCGGAATTACGATCTGATTCTTGGAAGAAATCGTCGCTTGGGCCATGACTTTACATTTTAGCATAAAGTAAAGCGCTACCGGCCATGGCCCCGGCGGGAGGTTTGCATGGCCCATCCATTTCTCTACTTCTCGACCTTCACGCCCTTCCAAAACGCCACGTACCCCTTAATCTGCTTGGCCGCGGGCTTCGGCTCAGGATAAAACCAAGCTGCACCCTGATTCTGTTTGCCGTTCACCTCGAGGTCGTAGTAGCTGGCTGTGCCCTTCCAGGGACAAACGGAATGAGCGGGGCTGGGTTTGAAATATTCCTGTTTAATCGCGTCAGGCGGAAAATACTGGTTGCCTTCCACTTCCACGCATTGGTTGGATTCAGCGAGAACCGTGCCTTCCCAGATTGCTTTTGACATGTCATCAGTTTAGATTTCTCTTATGGCTGGTGGCTTCGAAAAATTGGTTGCGGACGTAATGCCCTCAACCCCGGCTGAGCCCCGTTTCAACGGTCATTCCATGGTAGGCGCGTTGCAACGCGTGCTGGTGTGCTCACCGCGGACCGCCTGCTGGCATCAACCTGAGCGGGCCGCGCGCTGGCGGGAGCTCGGATTCGCTCATCCTCCGAATTTTCAGGTGGCTCAGTCGCAGCATGAGGCATTGTGTCGCGAACTGAGCGCGTGCGGCGCGGAGGTCGAGGACATCCCCCCGGCCATGGAGCTTTCGCTCGATGCCGTTTATACCCACGATGCGTCGTTGCCGACAGATTTTGGATTGATCCTGATGCGTCCCGGCAAAGCCAACCGGGTTCCTGAAGGCAAACATCACGGGTCGTTCTGCCAGATTTTGGGCGTTCCCATGCTGGCCAAAATTACGGCTCCGGCAACGACGGAAGCCGGAGACATGGTTTGGCTCGATGCCAAGACGCTGCTCGTCGGCCACGGCTACCGCACCAACGCGCAGGGCGTACAACAGATGCGCGGCCTGCTCAAGCCCAAGGGAGTGGAGGTTCTTTCTGCGCCGCTGCCGCACGGTCCGGGACCGTCGGCGTGCCTGCATTTGATGTCACTGATTAGTTTGCTCGATGAGAAAACCGTGCTCGTCGACTTGCCATGGCTCGCGGTTGAGACTCTGGAGTTGCTGAGAGCGCGTGGCTATGACTTTATCGAGATTGACTATTCCGAGCGCGAGACCCTTGCCTGCAACGTGCTCTCGTTGGGCGAGAAGCGACTGCTTGCACTGGACGAAAACAAAAAGACCAATCAAAAGCTGCGCGCGGCAGGATTTGATGTCCGAACCTTCCCCGGTTCCGAGCTGTGCATCAACGGCAGCGGCGGCCCCACCTGCCTGACCCGGCCGCTGCTACGCTCATAAGGCCACCCCCTCTCGAACAACGGAAATGGAGAAGTGTTCCACGTGGAACACTTTGCATCCCGGGCCCTTTTCAGCGAACTTGCAGGCTATCTAACACGTGCTCGAAGGTCGGCAGCAAGGCTTCAAAGTCCGCCTCGGGAGCGACAAACACCGTGTACAGCAAGACGTGCGAGCGGCCCAGCAACGCAATCAGGCGCACGCGCTCGCGCAGTGGATGACCGTTTTCCTGCACTGCTGATTTGCCAAACCAATCCAGTTTCCTGGCGTCTCTGCCATGCAGTGTAAAAGCCAGTGGGCTATTGGCTATCTGAAGATCAGAATTGGCTTGTTCGATATCGGCCATCAGCTCGAGGAGACCGTCATCCAGTTCCTGGCTGCTTTTGCCTTTCGGTTGGAAACCGCTGATCATCAGCCCGTAGGCGAGAGTGCCGTTCAAATATCCTCCCTCAGGATAGATGGTTACGCTTGTCGAGTCAGCATCGCCGTCGATTCGCCAGTTCTCCGGATAGCGAAGCGCGTAGGCCACGTGCTGAAAGTCGCGGAAGTTGGAGCTGGCAATGTTCTGCATCGACAATCTAGACATGAGGGCGGGCTTTTGCGCCGCGCTTACTTGAGCGGCGGACTCTTCGTTGACATTCGCAAGAGCCTTTTTGGCTGCAAGAAACTCGGGGGCATCGGTTTGCTGAAACTCTTTGGGCGGAAACCTGGAAAGAATGCTGGAGATGTTTTTCGCGCGATTCCCGGGGTCGGGATGGGAACTTAGAAACTGCGGACCGCTGCGGCTCCCGCCTTGCGCCTTGAGCTTCGAGAAGAAACTGACGATTGCCTGTGGGTCGTAGCCAGCATCGTACATGATCTGCGCGCCGACCATGTCCGCTTCGGTTTCGGCGTCTCGCGAATATTTCATAAAAACGGAACCGGCGGTGATCGACATTCCCATTTGCGCCAGCGAGCCGACGGCGCCGCCTACGGTTGCTCCCAGAACTCCGCCCAGAATGGCGAGCGGCAATTGCGCCTTCATTTGACGGCTGGCCTGGCGAGTGGAATGGCGCATGACCACGTGCGAGATTTCGTGTCCCATGACGCCCGCCAGCTCGGATTCGGTGGCCAGTTCAATCAAGCCGGTATGTACGTAAATGGGTCCGCCGGGAAGAGCGAAAGCGTTCACCGATTTTTCGCGGACCACTTTGAAGGTGTAGGGAAACTTGTAGCCGGGAGCGCTGGCAGCGAGCTTCTGCCCGAGCGTAGCGATGTATTTCGACATAGGATGGTCGGCGGGGAGCAACGGCAAAGCGCGTTCGACTTCGGGAACGCTCTGGCGTCCGATTTGAATTTCCTGTTCGAGGCTGTAGCGATTGCCCGAAGTTGGATTCGTCGTCACTCGACCTTTTTTGGGGTCAACATTTTCTTTAGTCCCAGCAGCGAGCAGCGAGAGGCTGAGTAGGACGGCGCACAGACGCTGGAATTTGGTTGAGCGACATAGGTTCGCATTCATATCGCACGCAGAGTGGAAGAGCATTTTAGCCTTCATGGGTTGCAGAATCCAGTGTCGGCAGGAGAGTGGAGCTAAGGGGGGCGGTGGAATGGCGTGGTTTCGTCAGTTATCTCGGAAGTCGCTGATTCGGCCTACAGCTACATCAACCTTAAGTACCTCGGTATAGCCCCGTGATCCGGGTCCGGGACGTCCCACTTCTTCACTTTCATTCTTGCTTATCTTGATTAACTATGGTTAACTACTGACAATAATCCTTGGTTAACAGATCAAGACAGAGAAACGGGCGGCATTGGGGGCCACATGAGCGGGAATCCATGGCGCGGGTAGGTTGCTTTGCTCTTCTTGTGTTGTGTGCGGCATGTCTCCTTTCGGCGGAAGCCCTGGGACAAGGCGAAACCACTAGTGCGATTGTTGGCGAAGTAAGGGACACAACCAACGCGGTTGTGCCGGGCGCCACTGTGACGGTCACAAATCACGAGACCGGTCTAAAGCGCAGCGCCCAGACCGACGAAGGGGGCCGATTCAATTTCCCACAGCTAAAGCCAGGCACCTACTCGGTCAAAGTGGAAGCGCGAGGCTTCGAACCGCTGCAAAATGACAACGTCGTTTCGGGCCTGGGCCAGAAGCAAAGAGTGGATTTCATGCTTAAGGTCGCACGATCCGATGAGGTGGTTGAGGTAAACAGCGAAGCTCCACTCATTAACCCGGAAAACGCAAACACATCAACCACTCTGAATGCGCCGGGGCTAGAGAATCTGCCAAATCCGGGTGGTGATTTAACCTACCCTCTGCAGTTTGCCCCGGGCGCGCTCATCAACACGGCTGGCAGCAGCAACGACTTCGTCGGCGGCACAAACGGATACGGCAACGTCGAGTTTAACGGACTACCTGCCCTCTCGAACGGTTACATCGTTGACGGACTGGAAACGAACGACCCGCTCACCAATCTCAACAGCGGTCTCTCGACCAACCTCGTCCTGGGATTGAATTCGATTTCAGAAGTGACCGTCAACACTCTTTCCTATTCGGTGGATCAAGGCCGGTATGGAGCATCCCAAGTTGACTACGTCACCAAGTCTGGCACAAATCAGTTTCACGGGAATCTCTACGAATTATGGAATGGTTCCCTGCTGAACGCGGCGGACTACTTTACGAATGCGACACCGGGAAATCACAAGCCGCGATCCACGGTGAATCATTTTGGGGGCAGTTTGGGGGGACCGATTAAGCACGACAAGCTATTTTTCTTCTTCGACAGCGAGTGGGTTCGGATCGCACTACCCATCGTCACGCCGACGATCGTTCCTACTCCGGCATTCCAGCAATACGTCTTGCAGCAACTTCCGTTAGGCCTTACGGACGCAAAGGGCGACATGATTTACCCTGCCGCGCCCCAGGAAGTGCCGTTCTATCGGGCAATGTTCTCTCTCTATCAAAATATCGGAGGCACACCCACCGCGATACTCGGTTGCCCGATCGCGGCGGGTTGCGCGAACCGGCAAAGCGTTTCGCACTCCAGCGACGACCACGAAGAGGTTCAAACTGCCCGCGTCGACTACAACATCAGCGAAAAGGATACGGCTTGGTTTCGTTTCCAGGCTGATACCGGACTGCAAGCCGCGTGGACCGACCCCATCAACCCGGTATTCAATGCGCTTTCGCCGCAGCCTCTCTATTCCTTCGCGGCAGGACACACTCACGTCTTCTCGCAGAACCTGGTGAACTATTTCAATCCGGCATTCTCCTGGTACGAGAGCTTATTCGGGCCAAGCGACTTGCAGAGGACGCTCTCAGCTTTCCCGATCGTATTGCAGGGCAGCGGCGCGAACCCATTCACGCCCATCGGAGGGCTTGACAACACCTGGGTTCAAGGCCGGCGCGCATCGCGGTTTTTCATCAACGACAATCTTGCCTGGAGTCATGGCGCTCACGAACTGCGGTTTGGAACCAATACCCGTATCTTTCGCCTGAACGACTATGACTTCGGGGAAGGCACGGTTCCTACCGTGACCTACGCGAACCTTCAGCAATTTATCTATGGAGTAGCGAACACTGCGTCGAAGACTTTCCCTACCAACGCAAACGAGCCCTTCAACTTTCTGAATCTCGATTTCTACGCGCAAGACACCTGGAAAGTTACTCGCAAAGTGACTTGGACGTTCGGTCTGCGCGACACATTCAACTCCAACCCGCTCAATCCGCATGATGAGGTCGGCCGCCTTCGCGGCTCCTTCAATTCCATCTCGCATGATGTCAATCAACCGTTGAGGGCCGCTATTCAAACTCATCTCGGCAATCTGTTCTCGTCCACGCCGCTGGCCATTCTCCAGCCGAGAACGGCAATCGCGTGGCAGTTCGAGCCGAAAACAGTACTCCGCACCGGCTTTGGCATTTTCAGCGACATCCTGCCGGGGAGCGTGGCGGACCTCGTCGGCGCCAATCCGCCGTACGATAAGACGTTTCAGGGAGGTCTGCTTGGCACCGTCGGCGGCACGGCAATCGCGCCGGGAGTGCCTAACAGCGCCGTCGGCGCAACCATCGCCGCGAATCAGATTTTCACTTCGGGATTTCCGCAGGGCCAGCTCTCGTGCGCATCTTCACAGGCAAATCCTGGGAGTTGTCTTCCCCCGGTTGCGATCACAGCCATCCCAGATGGCAAACTCCACGCGCCGTATTTCATGGAGTGGAGCTTGGGGATGGAACATCAAATCGGAACGACGGCCAGCTTGCAGGCGCAATACGTTGGCACGCGCGCTGTGAACCAGCCATACTCAACCCAAGTCAACGGATACCAGACAGTGTGTCAGGGTTGTTTTGCGCCGTTCCCCTACCGGCAACCAACCGATTCACGATTCGGCGCAGTGACGCAGTTCGCAACCGGCGCGAACAGTCACTACAACGGTCTTCAACTCACCGCCATGAAACGCCTCGCTCATGGTTTGCAAGGACAGGTCAATTACACCTTCAGCCGTTGCATGGATACCGTCTCTAACGGAGGGTTCCTGCAATTCTCTGCCGGAGGAATTCTTTCGCCTCTGCCGGGAGAGCTTGCTCGCGACTACGGTCCTTGCGATTACGACATCCGGCACAATCTCAACGGGCAATATGTGTATCAGTTGCCGGTTAAGGTGGGCAATCATGTTCTGGGCTATGCGCTGAACGGCTGGCAGGTTTCTGGAACGTTGTTTTGGCACAGCGGGGTTCCGTTCTCGGTCCTGAGCACGCCCTATTCCGCGGGTGGAAACGGCATTGTGCAGGGCAGCGGACCGGAGTTTGCCGGTATCGTTCCCGGCGTTCCGTTGTACGATCATCATCCGATTCCGGGCGTCACCCAGCCAGGAACACTGCAGTGGCTCAATCCGGATGCTTTCGTCTCGGCCGTTGATCCCGGCACCGGACAATGCTACGGCGGCGACGGCCCGCAGACCTGCCAATTCGGAAACCTTGGCCGCAACTCGCTGCGCGGTCCCGATTTTCTGTGGAGTGACTTCTACCTGACAAAATGGTTTGCCTTGAGCGAACATGTGAAGCTGCGGTTTGAGGGGCAGTTCTTCAATATCTTCAACCACCCAGATTTCAGCCTGCCAAGCGTAGTGCAAGCCGGTATTCCGGGAAGTCCTTCCACGCAAACTGGATTCGGAGCGCTCACGTCCACAACCTCTCCGCCGACCGGCCTACTCGGAGTTGGTTTAGGTGGCGATAGCACACCACGCATGATCGCGTTTCAGGCGCGGCTGGAGTTTTGAGCCTGGCGTGGCAGTTAGCGTGCCCCCAACGCGAAGGAAACCATAACTGTCGGAAAATCGCAATAGCATTCATTGATCGGGCGACCCTCAGTTTGCACTGAATGTTGAAGCACCTGCCGATCCCTCGCTGCGCTCGGGATGACAATAACCCACCAGGATTAGCTAGGGTCTGTCGGGCTTCGCTTGGTGGACGGGCGGGGACCCCGTGCTTCATTCATGAGCTGTTAGAATTGAAGAGCGATGGTCTTGCCTTTCGTTCGTGATCTGTTCACGGACGTGGAAAAATTGCCAGCCTTTTTACGTGTAGCCTCCCACCTCCGAGAGGGCGCGGGGCGGATACGTGTCTCTGGACTAACTCCCACGGCGAAAGCGCTGCTTCTGGTTTTGTTGCAGAAGAGCGCTGGACGGCCATTGATCCTAGTCGTTGCCGACAATCGCGTTGCAGAAGAGTTCGTTCCTGTCTTGCAGGCTTTTCACGAACTGATTGGTGGAAACGATCCTGATTCAGTGGTCTCGCTGCCCACACGCGACGTGTTGCCGTTTCAGAATCTTTCGCCGCATCCCGAGATCCAGGAAGAACGGGCGGTCGCGCTCTGGAAAATCGCTGCTGGTGCTGTGTCTATTCTGGTTTCGCCCATTGCCGCAACGGCTCTTCGTCTCCGTTCCGCAGAGTACTACGCCGATCTAGCGCGAATGGTTCGGCGGGGCGAGACCCTCGATACCGAGCCGCTGCTGCGCCACCTCAACACTGTCGGCTACACCTCGACCGACGTGGTGGAAATGCCCGGCGAATACGCTATTCGTGGCGGCATCCTCGACGTGTATTCGCCTGAGGCTGACCGTCCGCTGCGCATTGAGTTCTTTGGCGATGAGGTCGAGTCCATCCGAAAGTTTGATCCTGCGACTCAGCGGTCGTCCACTCCGGTCGACGAAGCGCTGCTGCTTCCGCTCACCGAGACTCCGATCAGCGACGATCTGCTGGGCGCGATCCATGTGCGCTTGTCGGGAAAGCGCATCACTGGCGCAGAGGAGGTTGTCGAGCAAGCCGTACGCGCCGGCGGAGTCAGCGTGTTTCCGGGCTGGGAGTTTTACGCGCCAGTCGCCGGTGCGGACCGGAGCGTGTTCGACCTACTTCCGCAGGCCGTGGTGTTAGTGGACGAGCCGGATAATCTCAAACAAGAGTTTGATCACACCTGGTCGCGAATCGGAGAGGCGCACGAACGAAGCGAGGTCGGCAATCTGGTGCGGCCGAAGGATCTTTATCTTTCTCCCGACGATTGGTGGCAAAAACTCGCCAGTCTTCCCGGAGCTTCGATTGAGCATCTCGAAATCGCGCGTCCCGACAACGCCGAGGCGGTCAGCTTTCATTCGCAGCCCGCGCAACGCTTTCATGGCGCGGTTCCCGCCATGCTGGATGACGTCAAGAAACAGATTGGCGAACAGAATCGGGTGTTGATCGCGGTGCCGAATATCGGCGAAGTCGAGCGCCTGGCCGACGTCTTCAGCGAATACGGCGTTTCCTTTCGCTTGGGCAGCCGCACTCGCGGCGGAGAAAGCTACGCCGATGAAACCGCTTACTTCGCCGGAGAGATACTCACCAGCACACTGGCCAAGGCTTATGTGCCGGATGGCGTCATTCTGCCCGAAGCTCATCTGGCGATTCTGGGCTCTCGCGATTTGTTCGATGAGTCAGACTCGGTGGTTTCGCGTCCGCAGCGCACGAAGTCGAAGGTTTCGGCGTTTCTTTCCGACTTCCGCGATCTGCAAGTGGGCGACTACGTAGTCCACGTCGAGCACGGCATTGGGCAGTATCAGGGCCTGAAGGAAATCAATCAGGGCGATGGCAACGCCGAGTTCATGCTGCTGGAGTATGCGGAGGGGGCGCGGCTGTACGTCCCACTAACCCGGCTTGACCTGATTCAGAAATATCGTTCATCGGAGGGCGCGAAGCCTGCGCTGAATCATCTGGGCACGGCCGCGTGGGCTAAGACCAAGGCGCGTGTGCGCAAGGCCATGAAAGACATGACCGAGGAACTGCTGAAGCTCTACGCCGAGCGGAGTGCAGCCAAGGGACATGCGTTCGCGGCTGACAATCAGTGGATGCGCGAGTTCGAGGATGCCTTCGAATTCACCGAGACGGAGGACCAGGACCTCGCCATTACCGACGTGAAACGCGACATGGAATCTTCGCAACCCATGGACCGGCTGCTGTGCGGCGACGTTGGTTACGGCAAGACAGAAATCGCCATGCGGGCGGCGTTCAAGGCGGTCAACGACAATAAGCAAGTCGCTGTGCTTGCGCCCACGACGGTGCTGGCCTTTCAGCATTACGAAACTTTCAAGCAGCGGTTTGCCGCTTTTCCGGTGAGCATTGAGATGATCAGCCGCTTCCGCTCGGCCAAGCAGCAGAAAGAGATTCTGGAAAAGGTCGGTACAGGAAAAGTGGATATTTTGATTGGCACTCACCGGTTGCTGTCGAAAGACATCAGGTTCACCGACCTCGGCCTGCTGGTCGTGGATGAAGAGCAGCGCTTCGGAGTGCGCCACAAAGAACGGCTGAAGCAGATGCGGAAAGAAGTCGACGTTCTTACCATGTCCGCAACTCCCATTCCACGCACCTTGCACATGTCTTTGGTCGGAATGCGTGATATGAGCGTGATCGAGACTCCCCCAAAAGACCGCATCGCGATCCAAACCGTGGTCGCAAGCTGGGACGAGAAGTTGATTCGGTCTTCGATAGAGCAGGAACTTGATCGCGGCGGGCAGGTGTATTTTGTTTACAACCGTGTGGAGACCATCTGGGAGATCGCGGCCAAACTACAAGAGTTGGTTCCGCGAGCCCGCATCATTGTTGGACACGGGCAGATGTCGGAGGGAGAACTGGAGAAAGTGATGCTGAAGTTCATGCATCACGAGGCCGACATTCTGGTGTCAACGACGATCATCGAGAACGGGCTCGACATTCCGCTTTGCAACACGATCGTCATCAATCGCGCCGATCGTTTTGGACTGTCGGAACTCTATCAACTGCGGGGGCGCGTAGGACGCTCGAATCGCAGGGCCTATGCCTATTTGCTCATTCCGGCGGAGGTTGAGCTTACTCCGATCGCACGGCGGCGGCTGGCGGCGCTCAAGGAGTTTTCCGATCTGGGTGCGGGATTCAAGATTGCCGCGCTGGATCTCGAATTGCGCGGAGCCGGTAGTCTGCTCGGCGGAGAACAGAGCGGGCACATTGAAGCCATCGGCTTCGAACTGTACACCCAGATGCTCGATCGCGCCGTCCGCGAGATGAAAGGCGAAGCCGCGCCGGATGCGGCCGAGACGCAGCTCAATCTCGGTCTAAATATTCGTATCCCGGTAAATTACATTCCGGAGGAGAATCAGCGCCTGCGCATGTACAAGCGGGTTGCCGGGGTCGAAACCGAGTCGCAGCTGAGTGACGTCGGCGCCGAACTCGAAGACCGTTACGGCGAGCCTCCCGCTGCAGTACGCAACCTGCTCGATTATGCTTCACTTAAACTGCTGGCGGTGCGGGTGGGCGTAAACGCAATCGAGCGCAAGCGTGACCTTGTGACCATCAAGTTCCGTACAAATGCCGGTGTCGATCCGGGGAAACTGGCGCGATTCGTCTCCTCGCAGCGGGGCGCGCAATTTACTCCGGACGGGATGCTGAAATTCTCGCTGAAAGTTACCGCCGCCGAGGAAGTGCTTGACCATCTCGAGAGCCTGCTGGAAAAACTAGCCGCGGAGATTCCCGAGCCGGCGTCCACCTCGGAAAAAGTCGGCTAAATTCTCCTTATTGATCCTTCCAGCGTCCGTTGCTTCGTCTGCACTGCCAGAAGGGCGGCGCAGCTGCGAATGTCTCGCGCGTGCTAGTCTCATTTACTCCGAAAGTGATGAACAAATGACGCTGCCATCCCTATCCGCGCCCACGACTTTCAGCCTGGCGGCCGTCTTCGCGTGGGGCGCGAGCGATTTTCTCGGTGGATATGCGTCACGCCGCGCTAATGCATTCGTGCTGACTGCGATCGCGCACTTCAGTGGCATGGTTCTTATGGCAACGCTGGCATTGGCAAGTCATTCGCCGCTTCCTTCCCAAGCCGCAATCGCATGGGCCCTGGTCGCGGGCATCTCCGGAGGCGGCGCGCTGGGCATTTTTTATCGGGCGCTGGCGACGGGAAGAATGGGATTGACCGCCCCAGTGGCAGCGGTGCTGGGTGCTGCTATCCCGACAGCGTTTGGCATGTTTCGCGAGGGCCTGCCCCAGGCTGCCCAGATCATTGGTTTTGCACTGGCCGCGACTGGCATCTGGCTCATCTCGCGCACCGAAGACGACAGCCCCCCAGAAGGCATTGGGATGGCCGCCCTCGCGGGCATCGGCTTCGCGGGATTCTATCTCTGCATCAAGCAGGCCGGCGACGGCTCCGCATTTTGGTTAGCGGCTGTATCGAAGGTATCGTCGTTCACGCTCACCAGCACAATCGTTTTGCTCGGACGCAGCGCTCGCGAAATCGACCGCCGCGGAATCACGCTCGGCGTAAGCGCGGGCTGGCTCGACATCATCGGCAGCGTGCTCTTTATTCGTGCCAGCCAGACCGGCCGTCTCGACGCTGCCGTGGTGCTCAGCTCACTCTACCCGGCAGTGACCGTGCTGCTGGCCCGCCTCATCCTCAAAGAGCACTTCACCCGCTGGAAAGCCCTGGGCATGGTTGCGGCTCTTTTGGCCGTGCCGATGATCGCGTGGCGTTGAGGGGAAACCCGCCACGGATTTGCACGGATTCACGCGGATGGTTGCTAACACAAGCCTTAAAAACTTGATCCGTGCAGATCGGCGAAAATCCGTGGCTGGGCTATGCTGTTACCATCTTCCCAATGCCCCTGCTTGAAATCTGCAATTTGACCAAGACATTTCCGTTGGGCGAGTCCATCTTTGGTGGGGGCGCAAGAGGCGAAGTCCGCGCCGTTGACGATGTGTCGCTCGATATTCAATCTGGCGAAACACTCGGTCTGGTCGGCGAATCAGGATCGGGCAAAAGCACCCTCGGCCGGTTGGTACTGCGCTTGATCGAGCCGACCTCTGGCAAAATTGCGTTTGACGGTCGTGACTTGCTAGCGGCCAGCCACAGCGAGATGCGCGGCCTGCGCCGGGACATGCAAATTATCTTTCAGGATCCGTTCGGGTCTCTGGATCCTCGCATGCGGGTCGAAGATGTCGTCAGCGAACCATTAATCATCCACGAACGAATGAGTCCCTCCGCCCGCCGCATACGGGTTGCGGAGTTGCTTCGCGCGGTGGGTCTCGACGAGTCCGCCGTGCGCCGTTTTCCCCACGAATTCAGCGGCGGTCAGCGGCAGCGAATCGGGATTGCCCGAGCCCTGGCGCTGCGCCCGAAGTTCATTGTGGCCGACGAACCCGTCTCCGCACTCGACGTCAGCGTCGGCGCGCAGATCGTCAACCTGATGGCACAACTGCAACGCGAGTTCGGGCTGACCTATCTGTTTATCTCGCACTCTATGCCCGTCGTGCGTTATCTGGCCACGCGCATTGCCGTGATGTATCGCGGAAAAATCGTCGAGACCGGCCAGACCGAACAAATCACGGAACGGCCAGGGCACGCCTACACGCGAAGTCTGCTGGAGGCAACGCCGGAAGTGTTGGCATGACGCGATGGAAGACGGGCGTCTCGCCCTTCCCGCTGGGGCGACACCTCTGCCACTGAAGTTTCCACCCATCGCAAATCATAGAAAATAAGACGATAGTACAAAAGCGCGCATACGATGCAGCTCCGGAACACACTTCGAGCTGCATAATCTCAAACTTTGTAATGTAATATATATTTGACAATGAGTATGTTTTATATTACGTTATGTCTGGTACACATTACTAGCTGGGAGGAACTTACAAATGAACTTGTCCTACAGAGAGAAGAGCATTTGGGGATCGCTGATCACGACTCTGGTGGTTTACGGATATTACTTCACAGCCGTTTTCAGCGCCGCGCGCCCGTCACAAGTCGATCGCACGGCTCTGGTCCGCCTTATGACCGCAGTGTTCGTCATCGTCATGATCGAGGTGATCTATCACACCGTGATTGCCCTGACATCGAAAGTAGAACCCAAGGATGAGCGCGACATCCTGATCGAGGGCAAGGCGTATCGAAACGCATACTTTCTGCTCGTCGGCGATCTTTTTATGTTGATGGGAATGATCATCCTGGTCGGCATGACGCCCTTCCTGACCGTTAATCTCATGCTCTTTTCCGTGGTCATCTCGGAGATCTTGAAGTCTCTGACCCAATTGTTCCTCTACCGGAGGGTCGTCTGAAATGGCAAAAAGCCGGGTGCGAAACAACATCAGAAAGCTGCGCTTTCACTGCTCCGAGATGACCCAGCAGCAACTGTCGGAGAAGGTCGGGGTGACCAGGCAGACGATCATCGCCATCGAGGGCGACAAGTATTCGCCATCGCTCGAAGTGGCCTTCCGCATCGCCCGAGCCTTTGGAGTTCCGTTGGAGGACGCCTTTCATTATGAGTCAGAGGATCAGGGAGCACAGGAATGAGAGGACAGAGGTCGGCGGAAACCTGCAGACGCCGATTTTTGCGACGCTTGTCCGAGCTCTTGCTGACAGGCTACAATCTTCGTCGATTCGCTCAAGGAGGCCCGCATGGCTGCTCCACCCATAACTCCTATGCCGACACCGCCGCCTGAGGCGCCACCACTTTCCGAAGGCGCGCGTATCCTCAACACCTTCATCGTGCCCAGCAAGACCTTCACCGATTTGCGCCGCAACGCCAGTTGGTGGGCGCCGTGGCTGCTGATCTCCGTATTCTCGCTGGCCTTCGTTTTCGTGATGGGCAAGCAGATTGGGTTCGAGCAGATCAGCAAGAACTCCATCGCGCAATCGTCACGCGCCGAGCAGTTCGAGAAACTTCCTGCCGATCAGCAGGCCAAGCAAATACAAATATCGGCCGCATTTGCCCGCTACATTTCTTATGGCATCCCGGTGGTGAACCTGATTGTTTTTGTGGTAATCGCGGCTGTTCTGATGGCCACTTTCAATTTCGCCGCCGGGGCCAGTGTGCCTTTCAAAACTTCAATGGCAATTGTGATCTATGGCAGCCTTCCCGGCATCATTGGCGCCGTGCTGGGGATTGTTTCCATGTTCGCCGGGGTCGACCCGGCAGGTTTCAACGCACAGAATCCCGTGGCCACCAATCCGGCGTATTTTATGGATCCGGCGGGAAACAAGTTCCTCTATGGCATGGCGTCAGCTTTGGATGTTTTCATCCTCTGGAACCTCGTGCTCATGGGCATCGGTTTCGCTTGCAACAGCAAAGTGAAGCGATCGACGGCAATCGCCATCATTGCCGGATTGTACCTGCTCTATAAGCTGCTGGGCGCTGGGATGGCTGCCGCATTTTCCTAGGTACACATCGGGGACCCGGATCACACAAGCCTGACGGCGGAATCTGGCTAAACCGGCTTGCTCAAAGGTATCCTTGAAGCACACTGGAGACACTATGAAGAGAACGCTTGTTTTTCTTACGCTGTTTGCATCGACTGCCATTGTCTTTGGGCAGGACAAACCTGAGCCGAACAAAACCGAACCGAAAAAGACCGCGCCAACCCAAGCAGCTACCAACAGGAATCCAGTAAGCGACACGGTGAGGGAGATGTTGCCGCACCAGCAGAAAAACATAATTGCGGCTGTCGAGGAGATGCCCGCCGACAAGTTTGGCTACAGTCCCACTCCCGCGCAGATGGCCTTTGGCCATATGGTAGCGCACATGACCATGTCTAACATCGAACTATGCAGCAAAGCTGGGAGCATGCCGCCCCCCCCATTGCGACCCGCGGCGGAGACCGATAAAGACAGGCTGCTGGCGAATCTGACCAGGTCCTTCCTATATTGCGAAGCAGCCTTGAACCGAGTGGACGATTCAAAGCTCGGCGATACCGTTGAGCTCTACGGGGGAAGGCAAGCGACTGTGGCGTTCGCGCTGTTCGCTCTCACTAGCGATTGGGCGGATCACTACAGCGCCGCTGCCATGTATCTCCGCCTGAACGGCCTGCTGCCGCCCACCGCTCAACCACAGAAATAGCAGCACGATTGCGATGCTCACGCAGGCCCGGACGCCGCGTCCGGGCAGTCGAGCAAAGCTCGGCAGGGTTCGTGTCAAGATATGGCGATTAAGGGCCCCTTACTCGATCTGCACTAAACCACGCGCGGCCGATCCGCTCTGCGCTGCATGCTGCGGAGCCCGCCAGGAATCGAAAATGGATACCTGATGAACGCAGGAAACCGTGCAATGCGGCGCGCAGGATTTTTCCGTTACGTACTCGCGGCGAATGTCGTTCACGGTGTACTTCTCCAGCGGAGTTCCCGGGTAGCCGCGCTGCTGGGAGCAGTAGTGAACCAGGCCGTCCTCGCAAATGTAGAGATAACGCGCCCCGGCCCGGCAACGCCACTGGTTCGGCCGTCCCTGCGCGATGTTGTCCTGGAAGCCGTTGATGCGAGTGAAGCTGCTCTTCTCCATCGACTTCATTTCGTGATAGACGCGTTTCTCTTCTTCCGCGAGCGGCTGAAGTTGTCCACTGCCATCGTGAATGATCCCGATGGTCGAACTGAAACCCAACTCCAGAGCCCGCTTCCCGATCGTCAACGCATCCTGCGGATTACACACGCCGCCGCCCACGACCGAGTTGATGTTCACATGAAAGTCGGCGTGGTCGGCGAGCAGTTCCAGCTTCTTGTCGAGAACCTTCAAGCTCTTCTTGGATACATCGTCGGGCGTGACGTTATCAATCGAAATCTGCAGCCATTCGAGGCCGGCGCGATTGAGCCGCTGAATGCGCTCTGCAACCAGCAGATAACCATTCGTAATCAGCCCCGCGATCATGCCGCGCTGGCGAATGCGGCGGATGATCTCATCCAACTCCGGATGCAGCAACGGTTCTCCACCACTGATCGTGATGACTGAGGTGCCCAGTTCGGCCAGCTTATCCACTCGCGCAAACATGATTTCAGTCGGCACAGGTTTCGAGAAATCGTCGTACTCGTTACAATATTCGCAAGCCAGATTGCAACGCCGGATAGGAATGATGTGCGCCAGCAAGGGATGGTCCGTCGAAACGAACGCACGCGCAATCATCCCCGCTCCACGCAGATTGCGGTGCAGCGCGAGCATGCGGCGGCGCAGAGTTGTACGGCTGGCTGGCATGAAGTTTGCGATTGCTCTATTAAATCACAGGTAGCCCGCCAAGTTCGCGGTTGCAGCAGCGATCTGAAGTTTTTGCAGGTCGAATGGCGACGCACAATGGACGACGGGGGCGTATTGTCGGGGTGAAACTACTTTGCTGCGGCCGCGTCGAATATGTCCAGAAACTGCAGTTTCTTTTCTGCTGGCAAGAACGAAGCCTCGAACGAATTGCGGGCCAACTCGCGCAAGTGCTCGTCGGTAAAAGCGAACGCATCCTGCGCCAACTGAAATTCGCGATTCAGCGAAGTGCCGAACATCGCGGGGTCGTCGGTGTTGAGCGTGACCATTACGCCTTGGTCAAAATAATTGCGCACGGGATGTTCGGCTATCGTCGAGCAGACGCCGGTGCGCAGGTTGCTCGTAATGCAAATCTCCACGGGAACCTGCCTTGTGGAAAGTGTTTCCACCAATTCAGGATCTTGCCAGGCCGTGAACCCGTGACCGATCCGCTCGGCGTGAAGGTTGAGCGCGCCCCATACCGAGCCGGGGCCTGCGGTTTCGCCGGCGTGTGCAGTAAGCCGAAGGCCATTCGCGGCGGCGTAGCCGTAGACGTCGCGAAATACTTCGGGAGCGGCTTGCCGCTCGTCTCCACCAATGCCGAATCCCACGATGCTTGAATTTTTGTACCGCACGGCCAATTCAGCCACATGCTGCGCCTTGTCGGCGCCGAACTGGCGCACTGCATCAAAAATCCAGAGCAACGACGTCCCAAAGTCGCGTTCCCCATGCTTCCGTCCGCGCTCCAGACCGGCGAAGATCGAATCGAAATCCTGCTTGCGCCAAAGACAGACTCCGACTGAAACGTATACCTCGGCGTGCAGCACATTTTCTGCCTTGAGCTTTTCCATTAAACGGTAGGTGATGAGTTCGTAGTTCTCAGCGGTCTGCAATTCTTCGGTCACGGATTTGAATGCCATCAGAAAGCCGGTGAAATCCTTGTAACGGTAAAGCTGCTCCACTTCGGCGAGCGTGCCCTTTTTTCCGTGGCGCTTCTTCAATTCGAGCAAAGTGGGGGGATCGATCGACCCTTCGAGATGCAGGTGCAGCTCAGCCTTGGGCAAGGATGCGATGAAGGCGCTCGGAGCTGTAGACGCCATACGGCGATTCTACAACTCATCCCAATCGAAAGTTAACCCTGGAACGAATCCCATTCGCCAGCGAATTACGGTTTCTTGCAAAACTCGCTGCGATGGCGGCTGTAGAAGATATAGATCAGGAGGCCGAGGCCCAACCAGATCACGAATCGCAGCCAGGTGATGACGGTCAGCCCAGTCATCAATCCGCCGCACAGGAAGATCGAAATCAGCGGGAACCAGGGCACGAAGGGCACTTGGAAAACACGCTTGCGATCCGGTTGCGTGCGTCTGAGGATGATGACTCCCAGCGAGACGAGCACGAAGGCGAAGAGTGTGCCGATGTTCGAGAGGTCGGCGGCATCGCTGATGGCAAAGATTCCAGCCGGCACTCCGACCGCGAATCCAGCCACCCAAGTGGACAAATGCGGCGTCTTGAAACGGGGATGGACTTTCGAGAACAGCTTGGGAAAAAGCCCGTCGCGCGACATGGCGTACCAGATGCGAGCCTGGCCGTACTGAAAGACCAGCAACGACGAAATCATTCCGGTAAGAGCGCCAATCACGATGATAGAGCGCGACCAGCGGTTCGCTCCCAGCATTTGTAAAGCGTAAGCGACTGGGGCCTGGGCCGCGTCGCCCGAAACGAAGGTGGTGTATTTCATCATGCCCAGCAGAACAATCGAGACGCCGATGTAGAGCACGGTGCACACAATCAGCGAGCCAATAATGCCAATCGGCAAGTCGCGCTGGGGATTTTTCGCCTCTTCGGCAGCAGTTGAAACCGAGTCGAAGCCGATGTAAGTGAAGAACACGATGGCGCCGCCAGTGACGATCCCTCCGAATCCGGAGGGCGCAAACGGCCTCCAGTTGCCGGGGTTGACCAGCGCTCCTCCCACAACGAGGAAAATGAGAATGGCGCCGATCTTAATGGCAACCATCATATTGTTGGCCTTGGCGGACTCGCGCACTCCCCGCACCAGCAGCACGGTGAGAACAAAAATAATCAGGAACGCCGGAATGTTGAAGTACGACCCAGTCCAGTGACCCGACTCCCACACCGGAGTCGACCAGCGATCCGGCAGACTTAAACCGAACGACGCCAGCTGCGACTTGGTGTAAGCGCTGAACCCAATCGCCACGACCAC
>Ga0209415_10001976_pt1 | contig 38878 bp, 29 predicted proteins | sample PeaSoiSIISIP2007_FD_187696 | JGI IMG/M metagenome (GOLD analysis project Ga0209415, IMG submission 187696) | Peat soil microbial communities from Weissenstadt, Germany - SII-SIP-2007 (SPAdes) (version 2) | ecosystem: Environmental > Terrestrial > Soil > Wetlands > Peat | place: Germany...
CCGCCTGCCAGTACAGCCACGGCGGGCCAGCCCCCCCGCAGCCACAGCCACGACGACCACCAACAGCAGCAGCAGCACCATTTTCGGCAATGTCTCCACGGCCACCGGTAAAACAGGCATTTCCCTGAGTACCGACGTTACCAGCGTAGACATTAATAACGGCCAGGTACTGGCGACAGCCAAACTCGTCAGTAACGGCGCCGCCATCTCCGGGGTCCCCGTCACCTTCAGCATCGAGGCTCCCACCAACGGTCCGGCGACCGTAGAAGCCGGCATGACCACGGTCGCCACCGATTCCAATGGCACCGCAGTCACCCGGATCACCACAGGTTACAACGTCATCACCACCAACGTCATCGTCAAGGCAGAGGCAAGGATAGCCAACCAGCTCTTCGCCTCGCACGCCACTTTCCAGATCGTGCGCGGGGGCGGCGTGATCATGTTCACCGAGAAGGCGGGGTTGCAGCCAGGCCAGCAGAGTGATCTGCTACCTGGTGACTCAGTCACTGTCGACCCGGCATTCACCGCAGCGCTTTGGAATCTTGAGGAGTTGATATCGGTCAAACTTACGGACTCCAACGGCAACCCGCGGGTAGGAGTACCGATTACCCTTTCAGTTTTCAGTATTACGTCACTCCACCCCGACGACATCACCATAGACTTTATAGTCGATCCAGGTGTGACTGCGCCACAACAAACTATCGTCACAGACTCGGCTGGGCAAGGCGTCTTTAACGCCGTTGCGCACTTGGTTGTTCCGTCAGCCGGCTCCACGAATGCTTGTAATGTCGTCTTCAAGGCTGTGACCAACGATGCATCTCAAGTCATTGCCTACGCCGGTGCTCCTTATTCGGTCACGGCAAAAACTAAGAGCGATATTGTTCCGACTGTGCCGACACCGACCGCGTTGTCGGCAACTCCGACAACGGCCTCCTTCGGGACCAGCACCGAGGTTTCTATCAGCATCACAGGCGGGACCAGACCCTATACAGTTCAGTCCAGTAAACCAAACCTCGCTACCGTCTCACTGACCGGTGGCGTAACGGCAGTGGCCGATTTGCTGGACAACTCGGCGTGGACGGATGTGGTCGTGGTAACGATAACTGACGCCACAGGGCAAGCCGTTTCGACGTCGATAAAAAGGTAGTGATCTGCAGAGGTGAGGACATTAAGGGGGGACACGATGCGTAACGTTCTTGTCATGTCAATAGCTTCGATCATTTTAACCAGCTCCGCTGCGATGGCCGACAGCCTCGACGGCAGGCTCGGGATCACCGGTAAAGGCGGAGCGCTGGTGCCGTTGAAAAACGATTTCATCGGCGCGACCTCCAAGACGGAGACGGGGCTCGTCGCAGGCGGCGGCTTGATCTTCGGCATCTGCAGGAATCTCGCGGCCGAGATCGACGTGACGCACGCGCTCAACCTGGATGTGCAAATGGCAGGGGCGAAGGCTTTCGACGCAACGCTTACCGACGTGGCAGTGGGTGCTCAATATCGGTTTTCCGGCGACCGCCTCGTTCCATATCTCGGCGCCGGCGCGGATTTCATCCAGGGCACGCTGAAAAGCGTGGCGGGCGCCGGTTATGACCTCGATTGGACCGAGGGAGGACACGTCAACGCGGGGGTAGATTGGTTTCTCAGCGACGGCATTGCCTTGAGCGTCGAGGTCAGGGGATTTTATGCCGCTAAAGGGGATGTAAAAAGCGGCGGCACCAAGGTCGCCGACTACTACCCAAGAGGCGCCATCGCCACCTTGGGTCTGCGGTTGGTGCTGCCGAAAAGCTCAGCATGGTAGCATGCAAGTGATCAACCTTGATACGGGCGGCGAACTGGTCCACGAACTGACAGTCGCCGCCACAGTTTTCTCCAGGGCCATGGGCTTGCTGGGGAGAACTAGTTTGCCACAGGGAGAGGGTTTGCTGATCCGGCCCTGCAATGGAATCCACAGTTTCTTTATGAAATTTCCCATCGATGTGATTTTTCTCGATGGAGATAACCGGGTGATTGCAACGTTGGAGGATCTCCAGCCTCAGCGCGTGACCAGGCTGAGGTTTCGTTGTCGCAGTGTTCTGGAGCTGCCTGCCGGAACGATACGGCAATCGAACACCGCGATCGGCAACCAAGTGGCCATCACCTGACCACTCATCACTCTTCCAAGGAAACGCCACTATGGTAAGAATCAAACTGCCCCCCTTGAGGCTCCTCCCTTCCATCGCCGACCTGCTGTTCACAATGGTTTTGCTTCTGGTATTTTTCGGCAAAAAAGCCGCACTGCTCGAAGACTGCGATACCGGCTATCACATCCGTGCCGGCGAATACATCATCAGAACCCTTTCGGTGCCGGACCACGACATATTTTCCCTGCACACGCCAGCTATCCCGTGGACCGCGCACGAATGGTTGTCCGAAGTGATCATGGCCATGATTCATGCCGTCTCCGGCCTCACCGGTATAGTAGCGTTCTTCGCCTTTATCCTGGCGCTTACTTTCTTCCTGCTCTTCAAAATACTGAGGTCCTACAACGCTGACGTGCTACTCGCCACCGCTATCACCTTGCTGGTGCTGACGTCATCGCAGATGCACTGGCTGGCCAGGCCACACTTGTTCTCGTTCCTCTTTATGATTGGTTCACACTTCCTGCTGGAGTCGTGGTACCGGGACAGATACAACCGGCTCTATCTCATGCCATTGGTCATGCTGCTGTGGGTAAATCTGCATGGAGGATTTGTAGGGGGGTTCATTTTACAGGGTACGTATTTGATTGGCAGTGTGGCTAAGGTGCTCTATGCCACTCCTGAAAAACGCGCCATCGCTTTTAACAAGATGAGACAGTTGGAATTGACTATACTTGCCTGTCTGGCAATCTGTCTCATAAATCCTAGAGGTTATCATATCATTACCTTTCCGTTCAGGATGGTGACCAACTCCTACCTGATGGATCACGTATCTGAGTTCCTGTCGCCCGATTTTCACCAGTGGCTGCCATTCAAATACCTGCTACTGTTGACCATTGCAATTTTAGGCCTTTCCCGGAAAAGCGTGGAGGTGACAGAGCTTGCGATCATCTTAATATTCACACATATGTCTCTTTACTCCGCCCGCTACATCCCTCTCTTTGCGCTCACCATGGCACCGATCCTGGTCCGTAACGCCGCCGAAGTGCAGAATGTAATCGACCCAAAGGTGATAGATTTTTTCCGCACCCGTTCACAAAACCTGGCTAAGATGAAGGTGGCAGATGCAACTTCGATTTGGCCTCTGATCGGAGTGATTGCCTTGGTTGCAGCGATCGTCTCCGGCAAGTTCCCTCATGCGTTCGATGAAACGATCAAGCCAGTGGCAGCCAGCGAATTCCTGATGAAAGAAAAACTCTCTGGCAACATGCTTAACAACGACGAATTTGGCGACTATCTCATCTATCGCGGCTTTCCTACCTACAGGGTGTTCATCGACGGCAGGTCCGACATGTATGGGACGGAAATCCTGAAGGAATACGGTAAGGTGATCAACTTCGACCCGGGATGGGAGGAGGTTTTGAAGAAGTACGGCATAACCTGGATCTTCTTCGACTCGGATTCGAAGCTATCGAGATATCTCCTGAAGAGCCCCGACTGGGCGCTGGTGTATTCTGACAAGGTAGCCGACATTTTCGTAAAGAGACTTCCGAAGTACAGCGATCTCATTGCCAGAAACAGTTGGGTAAAACCCGTCATCGGCGTCACGCCATAAGATTTATGCCCCGAAGTCCTCAGCGGAAGTGCCTCATGGTAAGTAGATGGCCGCAGCGCTACCGGAAGGACATGTCCCAGGCCCGCTGGGCATTCGGGACCTCCCTGTTGCTGCACGCCCTGCCGATCGTCATCCTCGGCAGTCTCTCCCAATTCGCCCCGACCGTCGGACCGGAAGCACGTTTCGACTTCCTCTGGATCGCTCCGCCGTCCGCGCAACCTTCTCCGGCCGGCGACGACGAGACTCAAGCCGACGCTGCCGAGGTGTCGGATGCGAAACCGGAAGCCTCGAACGGACCGGTTGCCTCCACGAAGACGCCTGCCGCCCCGTCCTCCCAAGCAGCGCCTCAGGATTCCGGCTCAACCGAACTGCTGCTGGTCAAAGCCCGCGCCAAAGCTGCAACCCCAGGAACGGAAAGGCCGTCGACGATCAAGAAGACCACCTCTGCCCCCAAAGAAGCTCCCCGCGCCGGCGACAGGAGCAAGGACGCCGAGGACGCCTCGGGGAGTGCCGAACCGATCCTTTTGGAAAAGCCGGCAGCCCACGGAGACGTTCCGGTACCCGTGACCCAGCCGGCGCCATTGGCGCCGGTTCTGCCGGAAACCAAGACCGCGGACCGGCCGCGAGAAAAGCTGGACGCGCCGGTGGCAAAGATGCAGCGCTTGGCCCAGGTCAAGGAGGAAAGCCCGCCACAGCCGGCAAGTGCGGCGAGCCACCCCGCTCTTCAGCCTACACTGCCTACACCGCTTACACCAGCTGCGGTGCGTGCGACATTGCCATCAACACCGCCGGTAACTGCCGCCGTTCCGTCAGTTGTGCAGTCGCCAGTCCCGCCGCCGGTTCAGACACCTGCTCGGACGCCAGCCGCAGTTGCAGCGCCGGCACCCGCACACAAACCGGCCCAAGCGGGAGATGTTGCCGGTGTCGGCAATGCCGCAAAAGGCGCTCCGTCCAAAACGGCCTCGGCGGTCAAGGACACAGACAAGGTCAACGAGATGAACGGTAAAGCGCCGAAGGAGCAGACAAGAACGGGGATGATTGTGCCCGCGATCCGCGGTGATCTGAAGCTGGTCATCGCCGGGAACAGTGATATCAAAGTGCTCATCTCCTTCCGGGCATACCCGAAGTCCCGCCGAGATAAGGTGCAGACCAAGGCCGAGGCAAGACGGGAGTTGAAGGTTACGCCGATAGTAGTCAAGACACGGCAGGGGATGACGGAAACGGTGGTGGAAAAAGCGGGAGAAGGGATTTACCTCTTCCGGGCGGAGCCGCAAAGCGGCGCGGGGAAAGCGACCTTTACCCTGAAACTGTTCGAAGGCGGCAGCCGGGAGAAGGTCTCCGTGATCGGCAGCAGCAACCTGCCAGGCAAGTCGGTGCTGACCAAGGTGCTCATGCCGGAGGGTATCCTCTGGGACGACGACTCCGCCTTCACCGGCACGCTGGAAGACTCGGACAGCGTCACCAAGTTCAACGCCCAGACCGGCGTGTATTGGAAGGAGTACCACGAATAGGCGGGGCCGCGTGGGCACGGGGTGCCCACCCTACGAGTCGCACGGGAAAGTTTGCGTAAACCGTCCCCGTCGCGTTGCCTGTCATCCTGAGCGTCAGCGAAGGATCTGTTGTTCAAGTGCTGAAAAGCAGATCCTTCGCTTCTACGCTCAGGACGACATGCTCAAGGAATTCTAACTGAACCCGACGCCCACTTATGGTAAACTCAGCCTGTTTTTTTTATTGGCTGTGGCTTCGCGGGAAGTGGGAATAGATGGCATCGATCAAAAGTGGCACCAAGAGATACCGGCAGATAAACTGGGCGTTTTTCGCCGCGGGCTTTGTAACCTTCATCACACTCTACGACGTGCAGCCGCTACTGCCGATCTTCTCGCGGGAGTTCAACGTGCCGGCGGCGCTGGGCAGCCTGCCGCTTTCGGTCGCCACCTGCACGCTGGCCGTCGCCATGCTGTTCGCGGGGACGCTCTCGGAGACGCTCGGGCGCAAGCGGGTGATGGTCGCCTCGCTTTTCTCAACCTCGCTCATCGCCCTTTTAACCTCGTTCAGCACGACCTTCCCCGAACTTTTGGCACTGCGCCTGCTGCAGGGATTGGCGCTGGCCGGGCTGCCGGCGATCGCCATGGCCTACTTGAGCGAGGAGATCGCCCCCTCCTCCCTAAGCTCCGCCATCGGCCTGTACATAAGCGGCAACGCCATCGGCGGCATGACCGGCCGGATCTTCACCGGCACCATGTGCCAGTACGTCTCCTGGCGCGCAGCCCTCGGCATCATCGGCGCCGCCTGCCTGATGCTGAGCCTCTTCTTCGCTTTAGCGCTCCCCTCCTCGACCAACTTCAGCCGCCGCCCCTTCGCCTTTCGCTACCTCTTCAGCTCCCTGCTCAAACAGCTCAGGGACCCGGGGCTACTTTGCCTCTTCGGGATGTCGTTTATGGCGATGGGGAGCTTCGTCACGCTCTACAACTACATCACCTTCCGGCTGTTGAGTTCTCCCTACTATCTGACCCAATCGGTGGTGAGCTGGATCTTCCCGGTCTACCTGCTCGGCTCCTTCAGTTCCTCGATGATCGGGCGCCAGGTGGCACTGTTCGGCCGCAGCCGGATGCTTTCGATCTGCCTCGCCACCATGGCAACCGGAGCGGTGGTGACGCTGGCGCAGGGGATCGACGTCATCGTCGCCGGCATCGCCATCTTCACCTGCGGCTTCTTCGGCGCGCACACCATCGCCTCCAGCTGGGTGGGAAGCCGCGCCTACACGGCACGCGCCCAGGCCGCCTCGCTCTACCTGTTCAGCTATTATCTCGGCTCCAGCGTTTCCGGCACGGTGGGAGGTCTGTTCTGGACCTCGCACGGCTGGCACGGCGTGGTGCTGATGATCCTGGTGCTTTTGGGCGCCGCACTCGTGCTCTTCAAGAGGCTGACGAAGATCGAGACCGGCAACAACACGGCCAGCGCGGTTGCCGCCGTCGAGACGCTGCGAAGCTGAGCCGCTTCATGCAAAAAAGCCTGTCATCCTGAGAGGTAGCGAAGGATCTGCTGTTGCGGCGGTGCCGAACAGCAGATCCTTCGCTTCGCTCAGGATGACAGGCTTGCGGATGGCAATTTCGGTTTTTGGCCCAGCTACAGCCCGTCGGTGAGCCCATCGCCGTAGCGGTCGCTGACGAATTTTATGTGGTCGCGCAACACGTAGAGGTTCTCGGCGAAGGCAAGCGGCATCTTCATCCGGTTCACCGCGGCCTCGATCTCGTCCAGCCGCTTCAAAAGCGCCACTCTCTCCTCCGGCGACGGGTTCGCCATCATCCCCCGCTCAAGCGCCATCAACTGCCCGTACCAGCGGTAAATGCGGGAACGAAGCCGCCAGTTGTAAAGCGCCGGCACCACTTTCAGCCCCGGAATCAAAAGTACGACGATGGGAACGAACACCACCAGGGTCCTGTCCACCAAGGTGGCCAGCCAGAAGGGGAGCATCCGGTACAGGAACGCTTTGCCGGAATTGTAGTAGCGCTTGGCGTCGGCGCTGATGGGGAAATCGTGCTCCAAGGGAGCCGGGAACTCTCCGGCGTGCTGGGTCAGGGTCGCCCGGCCGTGCACCTCGCGCGCCGCCTCGATCAGAAGATCGGAGAGCGCCGGATGCAGGTTGGGACGGGCCACGAGCTCAACCGTCGGCCCCATGAGCTGGATGTCCTGCGGCGGGACGTTCTTGCCGAAATCGAAGGCCCCCATCGGGAGCACGAGCTTCACCAGGTATGGATAGCGGCGGGTGTAGGCGTCGGCCTGGGAGAAATCCAATAGCCGGATCCCCGGCGACCAGAGCAGCGTTTTCATCACCGGCGGGGTGGCGGAATCGCCCATCAGGAAGGCGGCGTCGATGCTGCCGTCCAGAAGCGCCTGCGAAGCGGCTTCACCGCCCAGGTCGAGGATCCGGGTGCTGCCGCCGGGGGTGATGCCGTTGGCCTTCAGAAGCGTCAGCGCCAGAGCGTGCGTGCCGCTTCCTTCCGGCCCGATGGCGATCTTCTTGCCGTCAAGCTCCGAGAGCAGCTTGACCTGTGCCGGAGTCCGGTAGAAGACGAGCGTCGGTACGTGAAACATGCTTCCCAGGGAGACCAGGCCGTCCTGTTTCACGCCGTCGGCCAGCCCCCCCTGCACGAAGCCGACGTCCACCTTCACCTTCGGATCGGCAAGTTTCTTCAGGTTGTCCAGCGAGCCGTCCGAGGTCAGCACCTTCAGCTTCACGCCGCTGCGCGCCAGGATCTTCTGATACTTCTGCGCGGTCAAGAGGAAGTTGCTTCCCTGCGGGCCGGCGGCGATGGTGATGGTGTCGGGAGGTGCCGGCCGCATGAACCAGAAGGCGGCGCAGATGACGACGATGGTGATGAGCACCAATGGCCCCGCGGTCACCACCAGGTCCCGCACCGAAACCCCGATGAACCTCGCCACCGGCCGGACGGAATTGAAATCCCTCGTCTCTTTGAACTTGTTGCCTGCCACCATGCGGTACCGCCTTGTGAGGTTAATTGGACTGAAAACGGATGGCATCATATTGCATTTTTTTCGAATCCTTGGCAATCAAAGAGCGCTCTGCCCCATCGTTTCTCACCGATTTGACACGGGTTTCTCGATGCAACGACCAAAAAGATCCGGTACGTTCAGATACTCGACTTTTATGACCTAAGTCAAGGTCGCCCCGCACCTTTGCCGGTAAGGTGACATCATCTGAAGGGGAGCAACACCCCGATCACGGTGACCCCAACGGGAGCCGACCGGCTCCCTCCAATAACGACGGCAGCTTCGACTTGAAGTCCCCACATCAGGAGACAGGAATGAACTTCATCAAACGCTTGTTCGGCATCGCACCCACTACAACCAGCAACAGTGCTCAGGAGGAGAAAATTATGGACAACATGTTTTGCTATCAGTGTGAACAGGCCGCCAACGGCGGTTGCTCCAAGGTCGGCGTCTGCGGCAAGAAGCCTGACGTAGCGGCTTTGCAGGACCAGCTGGTCTACGCCATGAAAGGGATCGCCTTCTGGGCCCACAACGCCCGCCAGAAAGGCGCCAAAGACAACGCCATCGACCGCTTCATGCTGGACGGCCTCTTCACCACGGTGACCAACGTCGACTTCGACGCCGAAGAAATCGCCAAGCTGGTGCGCGAAGCCGCCACCACCCGCACCAACGCCCAGGCGCTGTTCGAAAAAGCCAACGGCGGCCCCTTCGCCGGCGAAGTGCCGGAATCGGCCAAGCCGTTCACCGCCGCCACCACCGCCGACCTGGTTGCCCTCGGCGCCCGGCACGGCGTCAAGGACGACTCGATCGATCCGGACGTGAAATCGGTGCAGGAAATCATCATCTACGGCATGAAGGGGTACGCAGCTTACGCCCACCACGCCCTGGTGATCGGCCTGGAGAGCGACGAGGTCTACGCCTTCACCCACCAGGCGCTGGCAGCCACCCTCAACAAGAGCCTCGGCCTCATGGACTTCGTCGGCCTGGCCATGGAGTGCGGCCGCATCAACCTGGTCACCATGCAGCTTCTGGACAAGGCCAACACCGACGCCTTCGGCCACCCGGTGCCGACCCCGGTCAACCTGGGCACCAAGGCCGGCAAGGCGATCCTCGTCTCCGGCCACGACCTGCGCATGCTGGAAGAACTCCTGAAGCAGACCGAAGGCAAAGGGATCAACGTCTACACCCACGGCGAGATGCTCCCGGCCCACGGCTACCCCGGCCTCAAGAAGTTCGCCCACCTGGCCGGCAACTTCGGCGGTGCATGGCAGGACCAGGCCAAGGAATTCGTGGACTTCCCCGGCGCCATCATCTTCAACACCAACTGCATCCAGCGCCCGGCCGACAGCTACAAAGAGCGTCTCTTCACCTGGGGCCTGGTGCAGTGGCCGGACGTGAAGCACATCGACGGCTTCGACTTCTCCGCAGTCGTAGAGAAGGCGCTTGAGCTGCCGGGCTTCGAAGAGAAACCGGGCCAGGAGATCCTCACCGGCTTCGGGCACAACGCGGTGCTCGGCGTGGCGGACAAGGTCATCGAGGCGGTCAAGGGCGGGCAGATCCGTCACTTCTTCCTGGTCGGGGGCTGCGACGGCGCTAAGAGCGGCCGCAACTACTACACCGAGTTCGCCGAGAAGGTACCGGCCGACTGCGTCATCCTGACCCTGGCCTGCGGCAAGTTCCGCTTCAACAAGCTCGACTTCGGCACCATCGGCGGCATCCCGCGCCTTCTGGACATCGGCCAGTGCAACGACGCCTACTCGGCCATCCAGATCGCGGTGGCCCTGGCCGGCGCCTTCGGCTGCGGCGTAAACGACCTGCCGCTCTCCATGATCCTCTCCTGGTACGAGCAGAAAGCGGTCGCCATCCTCTTGACCCTTTTGCACCTCGGCATCAAGAACATCAAGCTGGGACCCAGCCTGCCGGCCTTCATCACGCCGAACGTGCTCAACTTCCTGGTGGAGAACTTCAACATCGCCCCGATCGGCACCGCCGAAGGGGACCTCAAGCAGATCCTCGGCTAACAGCCGAAAGATCGGCTGGCAGTAAAAACAAGGGCGCGGCTCCGGAATTTCCGGGGCCGCGCCTTTTCGTTTCCCCTTTCCCTTATGGGAGATTACCGGGCTTAATCTTCCAGCCGGGCGATCAGGGTGATGTTGGTCTTCAGGAGCTGGGACACCGGGCAGGTCGCCTTGGCGCTCTGGGCGATCAGTTCGAACTGCTCGGAGGTGATCTTGGCAACCCGCGCCGAGGTCTCCAGCTGGATCGCCTTCACCCGCCAAACCCCTTCGGTATTGTCGATCTCCAGCGCCGCCTGCGTCCTGATGCGGTTGGGCGGGAACCCCGCCTTGGCCAGTTCGGCGGAAAGCGCCATCGAGAAGCAGGCGGCGTGGGCCGCCGCGATCAGTTCCTCGGGGTTGGTCCCCTTTTCGTCCTCGAACCGGGTAGTGAAGGAATAACGGTTATCGCTGAGCGCCCCGCTTTGGGTGGAGATGAAGCCGTTGCCGTCTTTCAGGGCGCCGTTCCATAGCGCAGAAGCTGTTCTTTTCATGTCCCTATCTCCTCCAACAGGCCGGCAAACCGAAAGCCTGATGAGTTTTCTTTTATGTTATCCCCATCGAATCCCGATGACCAGAGTTTTCAGGGCTACTTCCCTCCTATCCGGGCGGACGGAGGCGACGCCCGCCGGACGCGCGCAACCGGCACCTCGCAACGCTCGGGTATCACGGCCAGCTCGGTGATCCGGTCGAGCAGCGAGGTCCCGGGGACCAGGCCGAGCCCCTTGCCCGGCTCAAGCGTCGTGATCACCGAGGAGCCTATGATCCGGGTCTGCTCGCGCCCGTGCACCTTCACCCGGATCGACCATGCGTCGTGGAACACGAGCGGCTTGCCGTCGGCGTCGGTGCCGACGTAGAGCATGATGTGCCCCGGCTTGTAGAGGAGGGTGAGAAACGGCACCCCTGCCTTCAGGATCTCCTGTTCCTTCTTCCTGGCCGCCATACCCGCAAGCCCCACCCTTCTCGGGATCGAGGCGATCTGGTCGGCGGAGGTGCGCGGCAGCCAGATGCCGAAGGGGAGGAAGAAGTCGCGCAACATGGCGGAGCAGTCCCTCAGGTCGAAGCTTTCCCCCCAGCCGTAGGGCTGCCCCAGAAGCTGGTCGCCGATGGCGGCGATCTGGTCGCTTGAGAACGGAAGCGGGAAGGAAGCGGCGGCCGTGCGCGGGATGATGCTGGTATGGAACTCCGCCTTCCCCCCCTCGCCCGCCGAGGCGACGGCTACCCGCCAGTCGCCAGTCCCGTCCGCGCGTTCCTGGTCGTCCCCGGCCAGCGGCAGGATGGTGCCGATCTTGGCCGGGAAGGTGCCGGTCCCCCGCCCGTCGGCGACCGGCACGAAATCCTTCGTCACCACGACCTGCGCGGCGTCCATCCGGCTGCGCACGGTGGCGGCATCCACCAGGGCGACGTCGCGGGTCTCGATCCAGCCGTTGGCGTAGCCCGTTTCCACGAAGTACCAGGCGCCGTCGCGCGAGACGTGCAGCACCCTCAAAGGCTCGTTCAGCTTGACCTGCGGGAAGGAAAGCATGTCGAACGGCTCGTCTTCGGAGGTTTCGTAGAGCGGCAGATGGGTGGGGAGGCCGCGCAGGTGCCCCGGGGCCACGGCGACGGCGGCGAGGCTGCGGGAGGGAAAGCCGGACAGGGCGCAGTTGTCGAGCAGCTCCCGCATCATCCTTCCCGGCATCTTGCGTTTGTTCTCGCCGTACCAGCTGCGCCGCGCCTCGTCCCTCATCAGCACCCGCGCCTCGGCGACGTCGAAGATCGGGCCCTTTGAGGTCCAGGGGGCGTAGAAGCGTTCGCGGAAGTCGTGCAGCAGCCGCTCGCGGCAGCTCTCGCCCAGCGCCGGCCGCTCGCCGGCGGCCTTGGCGAGACCTGAGAAACGCTGCGGCACGCTGCTTACCTCCACCATCTCCACGTCGTCCAGCGGGATGGGAACCGGCACCGGTGCCGGGGGGGGCGCAGTTTCGGCTTCGGCCGCGGGAACGGCAGGCGGAGCCGCCTCCTCGGGGTGCCTGCCGACGATCAGGCTGCAGGCGCACAGGAAGAAGCCGATCCCCGCCGCCGCGACCGGGCGCAAGGCTTTTGCGCATCTCGTGCTCTTGCTCTGCATGCGTCGATCCTTTATCGAATGGGTTTTTTACACAAGACACTAGCTTAGTAGCTGGAAGAAGGATTGCAAGGCGGGAATATGCAGCGGTTACTTCTTACCCTCCGCAGACTCGCTCAGGCTGTCGCAGATCGCCTTCTTGCTCCCCTGCATGTCGGAGTATTTGAACCCGCCGCCAAGGGTGGCCGGCGAGCAGACGTTGTCCGGCGCGTTGGCGTTGACCAGGCAGATGGCACAGGTCACGGTCGGGTTGTCGGTCAGTCGTTCGGCCTCCTCGACCCGCCCCTTGCCGTGGAGAAAACAGATGTGGTGCTCGTGGCGATCCGGGCTGATGCATACTTGCTTGGGTTCCATACCTCGCCCCTCCTGTGCCGATTAGCCGGCTCCCTTTAAGCTAGCCCTTTTCGGAGCCGGTGTCATCCACAAAGCCTAAGCCCCGTTACCGGTGGACCTTGAGCTTCTTCTTGAGCTTGAGCGATTCCTTCAGGCGCCTTTCGGCCTGGGCGATGAGCTTCTGGTGGCTCCCCTCGCCGCTCTCGTTCTCGACGGGGCGCAACTGCAGGTAGCTGCCGTCGGGCTGCATCTCCCAGGCGGAGCGACGATCCGTGGCGTGGCAATCGAAGATCACCCGCAACTCCCGGGTCAGCTCGGGATCGGTCACCGGGCACATCACCTCCACCCGCGCCTCCAGGTTGCGCTTCATGGCGTCGGCCGAGGCGATGAAATACTCCTCCTGGCCGCCGTTTCGGAAATAGTAGATGCGCGAATGCTCAAGGAAACGCCCGACGATGCTCACCACCCGGATGGTGTCGGAGATCCCGGGGATGCCGGGCCGCAGGCGGCAGGTGTCGCGCACGAAAAGCTCGATCTTCACCCCGGCCATCGAGGCGCGGTAGAGCGCCCTGACGATGTCGCCGTCCTCCAGGGCGTTCATCTTGAACTGGATCAGCCCGCCCCCCTGCCCGGCGTGCAGCGCCATCTCCCGCTCGATGCGCATCAAAAGCGCCTTCTTCAAAAGCCTGGGCGCCGGCACGATGGCGCGGTAGTTGCGCTTGGCGGTGAAGCCGGTGGTCAGGTAGTTGAAGAGCTCGGTCACGTCCTGGGCGATCGCCGGGTCGCAGGTCAGCATGCCGACGTCCGAGTAGATGCGGGCGGTCTCGGCGTGGTAGTTGCCGGTGCCGACGTGCACGTAGCGCCTGAGCCCGTCGTAGTCCTGCCGCACCACGAGCGTCACCTTGCAGTGGGTCTTGAGCCCCACGACGCCGTAGGTGACGTGGATGCCCGCCTCCTCCATCTGCTCGGCCAGCCTGATGTTGGTCGCCTCGTCGAAGCGCGCCTTCAGTTCCACCACCACCGCGACCTGCTTGCCGTTTTGCGCGGCCTGCAACAGGGCATCGATGATGCGGCTCTGGCTGGAGGTCCGGTAGAGGGTCATCTTGATGGCGCGCACCTTGGGATCGGTCGCCGCCTCCCTTAAGAAGCGCTCCACCGAGGTGGAGAAGGAGACGTAGGGGTGCTGCAATAAAAGCGAGCCGGCGTCGCGGATGGTGTGGAAGATGTTGCGGGTGGTCATAAGCTGCGGGTGGTCGATCGGGTGGTGGGCCGGGTCGTGCAGCCTCGGGTAGTCGAGCCGGACCAACTCGAACAGGTCGCGCATGGAGAGCATCCCCGCCACCTCGAAGACGTCGTTCACCTCGTCCAGCTCCAGCTCGGCCGCGAGCCGGCCGCGGTGCAAAGGCTCCATGCCGATACCCACCTCCAGCCGGACGATGGGGGCGAACTTCCGCTCCTTAAGCTCCGACTCGATCATCGCCATCAGGTCGTCCGCCTCCTCCTCGTCCTTCTCGGTGTTGGCGTTCCTGGTCACCCGGAAGATCTCGCAGGCCTCGATGCGCATCCCCGGAAAGAGCATGTCCAGGTTGTTCATCATCACTTCTTCCAGCGGGATGAAGTGGTCTCCCTTGCCGACCCTGATGAAGCGCGGGGTGCCGAGGCCGACCGGCACCTTGACCCGGGCGAGCGAGGTCTCCTTCGAGCGGGGATAGCGCAGCGTCACCAGCAGGTTTAAGGAGAGGTTGGAGATGAACGGGAAGGGATGCGCCGGGTCGATGGACTGCGGGGTCAAAAGCGGGTAGATGTTGGCGTAGTAGTGCTCGCGGAGCTGCTTCTTCTCCTTTGCGCTCAGGGTGTCATAGCTTTCGATGACGATCCCCTTGTGCTCCAAAAGCGCCCGCACCCCGTTGAAGACGTCGCGCTTCTGCGCGTGCAGCTCGCGGATGAACGCCTGGCATTCCAAGACCTGCTGCAGGGGGGTGCGGCCGTCGAGGGTGAGCTCGTGCAGGCCGGCGCCGATCTGCTGCTTCAAGCCGCCGATCCGTTTCATCACGAATTCGTCGAGGTTTGCGGAGACGATGGCGACGAACTTCAGCCGCTCCAGAAGCGGGGTACGTTCGTCGATCGCCTCGTTCAGCACCCGCCGGTTGAACTCGAGCCAGGTAAGCTCGCGGTTCAAGTACCACTGGCTCTCGCTCAGGTCGATCGCCGCCGCGTGGGGAAGCACCCGTTCCCTCGCCTTCACCGCGATCTTCTTCACCGCCTTGAGCTTCGCCGTTTTCACCGTCTTGACGTTGTCAGCCACCGGCCCCAGCGGCTTCAGCGCCTTGAACAGCTTCGCGGGCTTGGCGGGCTTTTCCTTGGCCGGCTTGGCCTTGGCGGCGCGCGTCCGCGCGGGGGCAGGCTGCGGGACGGGGGCCTGATCGGCAAGCTGCGGCTCGCGTTCCGGGGCATCGTGCGGTTTGGGGGCGGGGAGCAGGGTCACTCCGGCAGCGGCAGCTGGAACGTCGTCCGGCGGCGACGGGAGCGCGCCCTGTTCCGCGCGAGGTTTACGCCTTTTGAGGGTCTTATTCTCTATCACTTGGAACTCCGCAAGCGTGAAGGTTCGGTCAATTGTTACATTATTGACTCACAATGGCAATGGTTATGCTGAGTAAGGTCTATTGCTATGACTGTGGTGAAGAATCAAATAGTGAGAAAAGAGGTGAATGGGGCAGTGAATGAGAGTTGGCTGCGGTTTCTGTGACTGAAGTGACTACCCCTTGTTCTTGATCAGCGAAACGAAGAGGTCTTCGAGCGTCGGCTCCACCTGCCGCATGCCGGTAAGGTCGAGACCGCCCGCGGCCAGCACCGCCGCGGCCTTACGCCCGGCGTTCTCCGGGTCGGGGGAGTAGAGATGCAGCTTCTCGCCGAAAAGCGCCACCGACCCGGCAGGGAACTCGCCGGCCAAAAGCCGCACCGCGTGCCTCGGATCGCTGCCGGTCAGTTCCAGGACTCCCCCCTCCATCAGCTTTTTCAGCCCGCGCGGGGTGTCGCAGGCAAGGAGCTCCCCCCGGTGCATGAGCCCCACCCGGCCGCAGCGTTCGGCCTCGTCCAGGTAGGCTGTGGCCACGAAGACGGTGACCCCCTCGCTCATGAGCCGGTAGAGGATGCGCCAGAAATCGCGGCGCGAGACGGGATCGACGCCGTTGGTCGGCTCGTCCAGGAAGAGCACCTCCGGCCGGTGCACCAGGGCGCAGGCGAGCCCGAGCTTCTGCTTCATGCCGCCGGAAAGCTTGCCTGCCTGGCGGTCGCGAAACGGCCCAAGCTTGCTGAAATCGAGCAGTTCCCCGATCCGCTCCTGCCGCCCCTTGCGGGGGATCATCTGGATGTCGGCGTAGAAGCGGAGGTTCTCCAGCACGGTCAGGTCGGGATAGAGGCCGAAGCGCTGGCTCATGTAACCGATCCGGCCGCGCACCGCCTCGGGGCGGCGTGCCATGTCGCTCCCCAGAACCAGCGCCCTGCCGCCGGTCGGCTCCATGATGCCGGTCAGCATGCGCAGCGTGGTGCTCTTGCCGGCGCCGTCGGAACCGACCAGGCCGAACAGCTCGCCGCGCGGCACGCTTAAGCTAAGTGCCTCCACCGCGGTCAGTTCGCCGAAGCACTTGCGCAGCCCGTTGGTCGCGATTACCGCAGCTTCCATGGCGTGCGCGCCGTTAACGGCGGTCCTCCTGCGCGCTCCCCACCTCGATCGCCGCGTCGGCCGGCATCCCCGGCTTGAGTTCCATGGCGGGGTTGTCGAGCGAGATCTTGATCCGGTAGACGAGCTTCACCCGCTCCTTTTCGGTCTGCACGTTTTTCGGGGTGAACTCGGCCTCGGAAGAGATGAAGCTGACCACGCCGGGGAAGACCTTGCCGGGATAGCTGTCGGTGGTGACCCGCGCCTTTTGCCCGAGCTTCACCCGCCCCAGTTCGGTTTCCGGGATGTACCCCTTGAGCCAGCAGTGCGCCAGGTCGCCCACGGTGATCACCGGCGTGCCGGCGGCCACCTGTTCGCCCGGTTCCACCGACTTGGAGAGGACCACGCCTGCGATCGGCGCGGGAAGCGTCGCGTACCCCAGGCGCTCCTGAGAGGTGGCGATGCGGGCCTTGGCCCCATCAAGCCGCGCCCGCGCTTCGTCGATCCGCTCCCGCCTCGGCCCCTTGCGCAACAGCGCCAGCGCCTGCTGCCGCTCGCGCACGTTGGCGCGCGCCTGGTCGTCGGCGGCCTTCGCCGTGTCCAATTCCCGCTTGGGGACCACCTCGCGCGCATAGAGGGCCGACTCCCGCCGGTAATCGGACGCCGCGCGCACCGCTTCGGCTTCCGCCCGAGCCAAGAGCGCCTCGCCCTGCCGGATCTCCTCCCGCTGGTAGCCCGCCTTTAATTCCGAGAGGTTGGCGGCGGCCGCATCGGCGTCGGCACGCGCCAGCTTGAGATCGTCCTTGAGTTCGGCTTCCTCAAGCCTGGCCACGACCTCGCCCTGCCTGACCTTCGCCCCTTCATCCACCAGCCGCGCCGAAACCCGCCCCGCCACCTTGAAACTCACCTGCACCTCGGTCAGCTCGACGTTCCCCGAGACGCGGATCAACCCCGCATCCTCCTTCCGGGGAGCGTGGCGCAGATAGACGACGGCGCCGGTGGAAAGTGCCAGCAGCACGACGATGACGATCAGTTTTTTCACGCGCACCTCCAGTGTCTCCACCCTTATAGCATCAGTTCATATTTTTTGGAACGCTCTATGCTATTAAGGGTTAGGTTCTGCCGCAGCGCGGCCGTCCAAACGTCGTAAGGAGGTGAACCACATGGGAAAAGCGATCCTTTACGTGCACGATGAGAAGCTTCTCGGCAGCCTAAAAAAGAGGCTGAACAGCGGCGGGTTTGCACAAATATTAGCACCCGACACCCCGGGCACCCTGTATGCCGATGCCGTCGACTCCCGCCCCGAAGTCGCAGTGGTCGATTTTTCCGCCGGAGAGAAGGATCTCAGCCAGGCCCTGAAGAAGATCTGGGACAAACTCGGCATCCCGATCATCATGCTGGCCGAGAACAGCGACGTGGAGGCGGTGCAGAAATGGGGGGAGTCGCTACTGTCCACCATCCTCACCAAACCGGTACGCGAAAACGAGCTGATGGCGGCCCTGGTACTCGCCCGTGCCGCGGCGCGCCGGGTCGACAAGCTCAAGGAGGAGGTCGCCACCCTCAAGGAAAGCATCGAGAGCCGCAAGATCATCGAAAAGGCCAAGGGGAGGCTGATGGAACGCGACCGGCTGACCGAAGCGGAGGCCTTCCGCAGCATGCAGCGGCTGGCCATGGACCGCCGCATTTCGATGCGCCAGCTGGCGGAGGCGATCCTTCTGACCGACAGCATCGGCAGCAACTAAGGAACCGGCCACGCTTCCGGGTTGACATCCGGCTGTACGATACTTATATTCACTTCGCGACCTTTATCCGGTGCTTTCGCGCGCCCGGGTAAAGGTCTTTTTATTTGCCCCGGCGGATTGTATCATCGTAAAGGAGGTAACGACATGAACCGCTTCAAGACCGCACTGCTTTTGACCGGCCTCACGCTTTTGATGATCGCCATGGGAAGCGCCATCGGCGGCCGGGGAGGGATGTACTTCGCCTTCTTCATGGCCTGCGCCATGAACCTCTTCTCCTACTGGTTCTCGGACAAGATCGTGCTCCGCATGTACGGGGCGCGGGAGATCACCGAGGGCGAAAACCCCGCCTTTTACGCCATCGTCCGAAGGCTCGCCCGGAGAGCGGGGATGCCGATGCCCAAGGTCTACGTCATCCCCTCCGAAAGCCCCAACGCCTTCGCCACCGGCAGGAACCCGCAGCACGCCGCGGTGGCGGCCACCGAGGGGATCATGCGCATCCTCACCCCGGAGGAGCTGGAAGGGGTGATGGCGCACGAGATGAGCCACGTGGTGAACCGCGACATCCTGATCTCCACCGTCGCCGCGACCATCGCCGGGGCCATCTCCATGCTGGGGAGCATGCTGCAGTGGGCGGCGATCTTCGGCTCGCGCAGCGACGACGACGAAGGGGGAGGCATGCTGGGCGGGCTCGCCATGGCCATCATCGCGCCGATCGCGGCCATGCTGATCCAGCTTGCCGTCTCCCGCTCGCGCGAGTACCTGGCGGACGAAGAGGGTGCGAAGCTCTGCGGCCGGCCGCTCTCCCTGGCGAATGCGCTCAGGAAGCTCGACTCCGGCAGCCGCATGCTCCCCATGCAGGACGCCAGGCCGGCCACGGCGCACATGTTCATCGTCAACCCGCTGACCGCAAGCGGGCTGATGCAGCTTTTCTCCACCCACCCGCCGATGGAAGAGCGGATCGCCCGCCTGGAGCGGATGGCGCACTAGCGGCCCGAAAATAAGGAGTTATCCTTGTCACCACAAAGCGCCCTGTGGCTCGTCTTCGCGGCGGTGATGGGCACGACGTTCGTGCTCGACCTGTTCGTCTTCAACCGGAAGAGCCACGAGATCGGCCTCAAGGAGGCCGCCGCCTGGACCGCCGTCTGGGCCGGCCTCGCGGCCCTGTTCGACGCCGCCGTCTGGCTCACGCTCGGCAAGGCCAAGGGGCTGGAATTCATGACCGGCTACCTGATCGAGGAGTCGCTGTCGGTCGACAACCTCTTCGTCTTCATCATGATCTTCGCCTACTTCAAGGTCAGCCGGGCGCAGCAGCCCAAGGTGCTCAAATGGGGGATCATCGGCGCACTCGTCCTGCGCGCTCTGTTCATCGTGGCGGGGATCGGGCTCATCGAGCGCTTCCACTTCGTCATCTACCTGTTCGGCGCCATCCTGGTCTATACCGGGGTGAAGATGATGCTGGGGAAGGAGGGCGAGGTCGATCCAGAAAAAAACCTGGCGGTCAGGCTGTTACGGAAATACCTGCCGATCTCGGGCCGCAACTGGGGCGACCGCTTCTTCATCAGGCGGCGCGGCCTTTTGGCTGCCACGCCCCTTTTCGTGACGCTGGTGGTGGTGGAAACCAGCGACCTTATGTTCGCCGTCGACTCCATCCCGGCGGTGCTCGCCGTCACCCGCGACCCGTTCATCGTCTACAGCTCCAACGTCTTCGCCATCATGGGGCTGCGCTCGCTCTACTACCTTTTGGCCCACGTGATGACCATGTTCGTCTACCTGAAGGGGGGAGTGTCGCTGATCCTTTTGTACGTGGGGGGAAAGATGCTGCTGTCGGATTGGGTGGAGGTGCCGCTGCAGTTGTCTTTGGGGGTAATCGTCGGCGTTTTGGCCGCCTCGGTCCTTTTGTCGGTGCTGATCCCCGGGAAGAAGCAGCACCACGCCTGAGAACCGTCCCTACAGCGTGACCGGAGGCGGCTTTGTGACGATCTTCACCTTGGAGATGGCGGTAGGGCTCACTTCTTCGCAGATCAGGTCGTAGCTCCCAAGCTCCATCCTCTCGCCCTTCTCCGGGAAGCGGCCGATGCGGTCGAGGATCAGGCCGGCCAGCGTGTCGTAGGGGAGATCCTCCCCCAGATCCATCTCCAAAAGGTCCTCCAGGTCCGAAACCGAGATCAGCGCGTCCACCAGGTAGCTGCCGTCCGCCAGCACCTGCACGGTGCTCGGCTCCCCCACGTCGTGCTCGTCCTCGATCTCCCCGACGAGCTCCTCCAAAAGGTCCTCGGTGGTGACGATACCGGAGATGGAACCGTACTCGTCGACCACGAACGCCATGTGCACCCGCGTCTTCTGCATCTCTTTCAAAAGCTCGCTCACCTTCTTCCCTTCCGGCACGAAGAAAGGGGGACGCACGATGGAGCGGATGTCGAAATCCGGCTCCCTGACCATGCGCCCCAAGAGGTCCTTGCCGTGGATGAAGCCGACCACCTCCTCGATCCCCCCGAGATAAACGGGGTAGCGGGAGTACATGTTGTCCAGCACCCCGTTCAGGATCTCCTCCTTGGAGAGGTTCAGGTCGAAGGCGACCATGCGGGTGCGCGGCACCATCACCTCGCGCACGGCGGTATGGGTGAAGTCGAACAGGTTGTCGATGAAGGTGTGCTCGGTCTCGGAGAAGATGCCGCTTTCGTGCCCTTCGGCAACGATGTGCTGCACCTCCTCGCGGGTCATGAACGCCTTCCCCTCGCCCTTGATGCGCAAAATGGCGAAGACCGCCTTAGAGGAAAGGCTCAGGAAGGTGACCAGCACGCCGGCCACGCGGGCCATGAAGGTGATCGGCTTGGCGACCGTCAGCGACAGGCGGTCGGCGTACTGCAGACCCAAGGTCTTGGGGACCAGTTCTCCCAGAATCAAAAGCAGGTAGGAGATGGCGGCGACCACGATGGAAACGGAAAGGGGTTCGGCGGCATGGCTGACCATGCCGTAGGGGGAACGCTGCAAAAGCGGGCGCAGGAAATCGACGGCGATCACGCCGCCGACCGCGGAGGCGGTGGAGCCGATCACCGTCATGCCGACCTGCACGATGGCAAGCAGCCGGTGGGGATCCTTTTGCAGCGCGTCAACCAGAATCGCGCGCCGGTCTCCTTGAGCCACCAGTTGCGCGATCCTGCTCTTTCTGACGGAGATGATGGCGAACTCGGAACAGGCAAAGAAACCGTTAAGAACGATGAGGATGACGATGACGACCAGTTCGAGTAAAACTGTGTCCAAATACCCTCCAGGTATGAGCGGCCGGAGCGTCGCCCCTAGCCCTTGGTCACCTTGAGCGTGAGCAGGAAGCGCTCTCCGGAGCATTGAAACGGCAGCACCAGCGTATCGGCCGTGGACATGCTTTCCAGTTCATACTCGGTGCCGTAGATGGCCGTCGGGATGGAGAGGTTGATGTCCGCGCCCTTCGGGGAGAAGATGTGCTTGATGTCGCCGCCGATCATGTTGGCGATCTCCCCCATGGCGTCGTTGACGTCGTCGTCGATGTCGGAGACTTCCATGCCCAGCATGTTGGAGGTGATCAAAAGAGCCAGCGGCTTGGGGCAGTGTACCGCGAGGATGCCGGTGTGGCTGCCGGCGAGGCCTACCATGCTGGTGAGCGTTTCGCGGAAGGTCACCACCGGCTTGTCCAGCGGCGGCTCCTCCTGCACGTCCAACATGACCATGGTGGAGAAAACCCCCTTGGTGATACCGACGATGGTCTGGGTGACTCCTTCGTTGGTCAGGTTGGCTTCGCTCAGTACGGTTGCATCAAGTCCCATAAATAGACCCCCTGTGGTGTGAGAAAAAGCATTGTAGCAAAAAGCAAAGCAAAAATCACGTTAACATTGGGGAAATTGGCCCGAACCGATTTTTCATCCCAGCCAAAAAGAACCGTCAAGTTTCTCCGCCCGCCACCGAAGAGACCGGTAGCAGAAATATTCTTATTTTCCGGGTACTTATAAATCATTCATATGCAAAAACACATCGATGGCCCTTTCCTCACCCGTCCCAAGCTTTTGGCCGTCTGCGCCTTCTTCGCCGCCTTTTGTCTGGTGGCGGTCAAATACGACCTCTTTGCCAGACTGCTGTTCCTGATGCTGTCGCTAAAAGAGCCCGAGCACGGCTACTTCGACGAATACATCGCCTTCATCCTCTTCCTCTTGCTCGGTAACGGCCTTTTTGCCCTCGGCAAGTACCGCGACCTGGCCCGGGAGTGCGCGCGGCGCGAGCGTGCGGAAGCCGCCCTCAGGGAGAGCGAGGAACGCTTCCGCCTGGTGTTCGAGCAAAGTACCGAGGCCACGGCGCTGATCGAGCCGGCAACCGGCCGGTTTCTCTTCCTCAACGCCGCCATGGAGGAACTGCTCGGCTACCGGCGCGCGGAGCTTTTGGCGGAGGGGGCGCCGCTGCTCTACCGGCACTTCGCCGCGGAAGGGCTGGAGGGCATCTGCGCGGGAGACGCCCTCCCTCCCGATTTCCTCTCCACCCGGGTGAAAAGCCGCCACCGGGACGGCACCCCGCTGGTCCTCTCGCTCAGGGTCAGGAGCGTCGTGATCTGCGGCAACCACCTTTTGCACCTTACCCTCAGGGACATGACCGAGAAGGCGCGTTACGAGCAGCAGACCAGCGAGGCGCAGGCGCGGCTGATCCACGCCAACAAGATGAGCTCGCTGGGACTTCTGGTCTCGGGGGTGGCGCACGAGATCAACAACCCCAACAGCTTCATCATGTTCAACTCCGCCATGCTCGCCGACATCTGGCAGGACGCCGACCGGATACTGGCCGAGCACCGGCGCCTGGCCGGCGACTTCGCCATCGGCGGGCTCGCCTATCCGGAGATCGGCACCGCCACCGCCAAGCTCATCCACGGCATCCAGGAAGGGGCGCAGCGGATCAAGGCGACGGTGGACAACCTGAAGGACTTCGCCCGCCAGGACGACCCGGCCCTGGACCGCCCGCTCGACCTGAACCAGGCGGTGCTCAAGGCGGTTTCCATCATGACGCCGCAGATCAAGAAACTCTGCGGCAACTTCACCCTCGAACTGGCGGAAGAGCTCCCGGAGACGCACGGCAGCGCCCAGCAGATCGAGCAGGTGGTGATCAACCTCTTGTCCAACGCGCTGCAGGCCCTCCCCGACCGGGAGCGGGCGGTCTCCCTGGTCACCGCGCGGTCGGCGGAGGGAGGGCTTGAGGTGACGGTGAGGGACGCCGGCACCGGCATGCGCCCCGAGACGCTTAAGCGGCTGTCCGAGCCGTTCTTCACCACCAAGAGCACCGGCACCGGCCTCGGCCTCTACATCTCGCACTCCATCGTCAAGGAACACGGCGGGAGCCTGCATTTCCACTCCCTACCGGGACAGGGAACGGCGGTGACCCTGCGTCTGCCGCTCAACGCTCAAAAAGGAGGTCGCCTTTGACCGTAACCCTCTCGGAAAAGCAGGCGCGCATCCTTTTGGTGGACGACGAGGAGCAGATCCTCTTCGGCAGCTCGCTTTTTCTCAAGGCGAGCGGCCTGGGCGAGGCGCTGACCTTGAGCGACGCCTCGCAGGTGCTGCCGCTCCTGGAAAAGGAGGAGATCGCGCTCGTGGTGCTCGACCTGTGCATGCCGGGGCTCTCCGGCCAGGACCTCCTGCAAGAGATCTGCTACCGGTTCCCGCAGCTTCTGGTGATCGTGATGACCGCGGTCAGCGAGGTGGCGACGGCGGTCCACTGCATGAAGGCCGGGGCCTTCGACTACCTGACCAAGCCCGTGCAAAAAGACGACTTCCTCGCCTGCATCCGGCGCGCCCTCGACCTCTGGCGGCTGCGCTGCGAGAACCGCACCCTCCAGGAGAGTCTGCTGACCGCCGACCTGCAGCACGAGGAGCTGTTCGCGGAGATCGTCACCGGCAACCGCCAGATGCACTCGCAGTTCCAGTACCTGGAGGCGGTGGCGGGGCTGGGGGAGCCGCTTTTGGTGAGCAGCGAATCGGGGGTGGGAAAGGAACTGGTGGCGAAGGCGCTGCACCGGTTAAGCGGGCGCGGCGGGGCATTGGTGACGGTGAACGTCGCCGGACTCGACGACAACGTGTTCTCCGACAGCCTCTTCGGCCACTGCCGGGGCGCCTTCACCGGCGCCGACCGCGAGCGGGAAGGGCTGGTGGCGAAGGCGGCGGGCGGCACCCTGTTTCTGGACGAGATCGGCGACCTGGAACACAAGTCGCAGGTGAAGCTGTTGCGCCTTTTGCAGGAGCGGGAATACTACCCGCTGGGCGCGGACAGCCCCAGGCGGAGCAGTTGCCGCATCGTGGCGGCGACCAACCGCGACCTGAGGGAGCTGGTGGCGCGGGGGAGCTTCCGCAACGACCTCTACTTCAGGCTCTGCTCTCACCAGCTGCAGATCCCGCCGCTCAGGGAGCGGCGCGACGACCTGGCACTGCTCCTCGACCACTTCCTGACCTTGGCGGCCGCCGCCTGCGGCAAGAAGAAACCGGCCTACCCCGGGGAGCTCATCCTCCTGCTCGCCACCTACTCCTTCCCGGGGAACGTCCGGGAACTGAAGGGGATGGTGGAGAACGCGCTCGCCCTGCACAAGGGGGGGACCCTGTCGCTTGAGAGCTTCCAGAAGTCGATGCAGCCGTCGTGCCGCGGCGCCGCAGGCGTCGAGGAGTCTGCCGGCGGTCACCCCTTCGCCCCCTTCGGCGGCCATATCCCCACCTTCCAGGAGGCCGAGGAGTACCTGGTCGAGCAGGCCCTGAAGCTTGCCGGCGGCAACCAGGGGATCGCCGCCGGCATGCTGGGGGTGACGCGCCAGGCCCTCAACAAGCGCCTCCACAAGCCCCCCCGTCCCAGGGGGTGAAACCCCGGTTGCACCCGCAACCGAGGTTGCTCCCCCCTTCCCTCCCCAGCGAGCACCGCAACCGGCAGCAACTCGCACCTTTCCCGCAACTTTGGTTTCACCCCCTCCCCCAGACATCTCCGCACCAAACCCTAGTCATAACGTCGTTTTGCAAAACCACCCCATCCCGGCACGCTCCATGCTCTGGTTAAGGCGACTCCCGTCCACCGGCCGGACGGGGGCGGACCATCGAGCCCGCGCCCCGCATCGGCTGCCGGCTGAAGAGCGAGTTTCTCAGGGGGATGGGGAAGCACGGCGAGCGGTTCCTGATGATCCTTGAGATCGACGGGCTATTTTCCGCGGACGAAGGTAGCGAGGTGGCCGCCTTCGAGGCAGGGCTGGCGGAGGCCTGAACCGCGCTGAGCGCCGCTGGCGGCGGAAACGAAGGGGGGCGTCAGGGATGCGCAAGAAGATACTGCTGATCGACGACGAACCGTATTTCCGCTTCGCCACGGAGCTTGCCCTGAGGAAAAAGGGGTACCTGGTGAGCCAGCTAAGCGACGGCGGCGAGGCCCTCAGGGAGCTGGTTGCCGGGGACGCCTCCCCGCCGGACCTGGTGCTGCTCGACCTGGAACTTGCCTCCTTTCCCGCTTCGGAACTTTTGCGCCGGCTGCGGGCCGCGGCGGTTACGGCGCCGATCATCGTCCTGTCGGGCTTTTTCAACGCGCAGCTCTACGACGAGTTGACCAGGCTTTGCTGCGTGGAGGTGCTCTTCAAGCCGGTGAGCGAGCAACTGCTGCTTGCCACCATGACCCGGGTGCTCGCGGCCGCCGAGCCGGCTGAAACCCTTTTCGGCGGGCACAAGGAGGTTTGAAATGCTGGACCTGCACCGCGAAACGTTCAAGGAAACCGCATCAGCGCACTGCTGCTGGAGCCGCTGGAAGAGGCGGGCGGGGCGGCCTGAGCCCGGAAAACACAGACGGCGGCAGACCATCTTTTACGCAAAAAGTAATAAAGCATGCAACGGCGCATCAATAACGGAGGTAACACCATGAAGTGGTTCTACGACTTGAAGATCGGCAGCAAACTTCTGGGCAGCTTCATCCTGCTCTCGCTCCTGGCCGGCGCCATCGGCGCTGTCGGGGTCGCCAACCTGCGCAAGATAGCGGAGGAGGACAAGGGGTTGTACGAACGGGTCACCGTGCCGGTCTCCGAACTTCTGGCCGTCTCCACCGACTTCCAGCGGATGCGGGTCAACGTCCGCGACCTGATCTACGCCCGCAGCGCCGAGGATCGTGCCAAGTTCTTAGGCCGCCTGAAGGATCTGCGCGACGACCTGGACAAGAACGTCGCCTCCTGCGAGAAGACGGTCACCACCGAGGAGGCGAGGAAGCTGTTCCGCGACCTGGATGACGCCCGCAAGAGCTACTACCCGCTTTTGGACCGCACCGCGTCGCTGGCCGTTTCGGGAAAGAGCCAGGAAGCGGTCGCGCTCATGGTCGGCGACATGGGTAAGGCCTCCCGCGACCTGCAAAGCGCCATCGAGAAGCTCTGCGCCCGCAAGGTGCTGCAGGGCAAAGAGGTGGCCGAGTCGAACTTCGCCGCCTCCAAGACCGCCATCCAGTACACCATCGTCCTGGCCGCGGCCGGCATGGTGCTGGCCGTCTTCCTCGGCATCTTCATCGCCCGCATCATCAGCCGTCCGGTCAAGGAGTTGGCCCAAGCTGCCGACCGGCTGGCACAGGGCGACGTCGGCGTGCAGGTCAAGGCGGACACCAAGGACGAGGTGGGGATGCTCGCCGTCTCCTTCGGCAACATGGTGCAGAACATCAAGGAGGCGGCGCAGGCGGCGGAAAAGGTGGCCTCAGGCGACCTGACCGTCAAGGTGCAGGTGAAATCGGAGGCGGACCTCCTGGGCAAGAGCCTTTACGAGATGGTGAAGAACTTGACCGAGATCGTGGGCCAGGTGAAGGCCGCCGCCGACAACGTCGCCGCCGGGAGCCAGGAGCTCTCCTCCAGTTCCGAGGAGATGTCACAGGGGGCGACCGAGCAGTCGTCGGCGGCCGAGGAGGCCTCCTCCTCGATGGAGGAGATGTCGGCCAACATCAGGCAGAACGCGGACAACTCGCTGCAGACCGAAAAGATCGCGGTGGCGTCGGCGGCCGACGCCCGGGAAGGCGGCAAGGCGGTGGCGGAGACGGTGGTGGCGATGAAGCAGATCGCCGGCAAGATCTCCATCATCGAGGAGATCGCCCGGCAGACCAACATGCTGGCACTGAATGCGGCCATCGAGGCGGCGCGGGCGGGAGAGCACGGCAAGGGGTTCGCCGTGGTGGCAAGCGAGGTGAGAAAGCTCGCCGAGAGGAGCCAGGAGGCGGCCGGCGAGATCGCCGAGCTTTCCATCTCCAGCGTGGGCGTGGCCGAAAAGGCGGGCGAGATGCTCTCGCGCATGGTGCCGGACATCCAGCGGACCGCCGAGCTGGTGCAGGAGATCAGCGCTGCCAGCCGCGAGCAGGACTCGGGCGCATCCCAGATCAACATGGCCATCCAGCAGCTCGACCAGGTGATCCAGCAGAACGCCTCCGCCTGCGAGGAGATCGCCTCCACCTCAGAGGAGCTCGCCTCCCAGGCAGAACAGTTGCAGGCGACGGTGTCCTTCTTCCGCACCGGCGCCGACGAGCCGTCCCGGCCGGCAGCCGGCAGGGGCAATGCCGCTCTGCGCAGAGCGAAGGGGGTCCAGGTGAAGGCGAAAGCGGCCCCGCCCCGCAAGCAGACGGCTGCCGGCGGCGCCCACCTCACCCTGGAAGCCGACGGCGACACGGCCGACGCCGAGTTCGAGCGGTACTGACGCCGGGAGAAGGGGCCCGGGCAGAAATCCGGATCAAACGTCCCCTCCCCCCTGGCGGGGGAGGGACAGGGTGAGGGGGAAGGGGCGAGGGAGGTTATGGCCTCAGGTCTTAAGGAGGGCGACCTCTGTTCCCTGCCAGCCGTTTCTTCCGGCGCACTTGGCTAGCTTAAGCTGCGCGAGCGCTTCCGCCAAAAGCTCCCGCGGCTCCCCTTCGGGTAGCGGCACCGTCACCGCCACCCCGAGGCTGACCGTCACCACCCCCGCCGCCACCCCCTCGTGCAGGATCGCCAGCCCCGACACCGCGAGGCCAAGGGTCTCGGCCAGGGAAAGCGCCCCCTTAAGCCGGGTCTCCGGCAGCAGGCAGACGAACTCATCGCCGCCGTGCCGCGCCGCCAAGTCCGCGGGACGCTTGAGCTCCTCCCGCAAGGCGGCTGCCACCTTTTTGAGGCAAAGATCGCCCGCCTGCCTGCCGTAGCGCTCGTTGTAGGACCTGAAGTGGTCGAGGCCGGCGACGATCAGCGTTAGCTGGGTGCCGGTGCGCGCGCAGCGGCGCCACTCGGTCTGCAGCGTCTCCTCGAAGTAGCGCCGGTTGGCGACCCCGGTCAGGCCGTCGGCGAAGGCAAAGGAGCGCAAGAGGTCGGTCTGCTGCTTGATGGTGAGTTGGGTCCTCACCCGGGCCCGGACGATGGGGAGCGAAACCGGTTTGGCGACGAAATCGACGCCGCCGCTCAAGAAGCAGCGTTCCTGCTCCTGCGGGCTGTCGGAGCCGGTGATGAAGATGACCGGGATGTTGCGGGTCAAGGGGTCCGCCTTCAGCTCCCGGCAGAGACGGTAGCCGTCCATACCCGGCAGGACCACGTCCAAAAGCACCAGGTCGGGGAGGTGGCGGCGGCAAAGCGTGAGCGCCTTTTCCCCGGAGGTCGCCGGCAGAAGCTCGTACTCCCCCTTGAGGATCTCCCGCAGGGCGAGCACGTTGGCGGGCTCGTCGTCCACCAGGAGGATGCGGTAGCGGGGGGTGGACGAATACGGCGTGGCGACGAAGCTCTGCGGTGGGCTCATGTCACCTCCCCCCGCAAGGCCGCCGCCAGCACGCTCAGGTACTCGTGCGCCGCCTCGAAGTCGAGCTGCTCGAGCGCCTCGCCGATCCAGGCCAGCCGCTCCTGCGGCAGTTCGGCGCCGAAGCTTCGCCGGAAGGCGTCGAAACAGTCGAGCGCCTCCATGTTGGAATCCTGCAGCAAGGCCAAAAGCCGCTGGAGCTGCGCGTCCCGGGCGGCAAGGGTCCCGGCCTCCTCCTCCCGGGCCTGGCCGTAGCGCGCTGCCACCTGCTGCAGCGAACCGGCCGCCTCGCCCCACAGCTCTTCCAGCCGCGCCCAAAGCGGGGCGCACTCCTCTTCGCCCCCCCCCTCGCGCAGCGCCCGTTCCAGCCCCGGCAGGAAAGCGCCCGCGGCGGCCGCGCCCAGGTTCAGGAGCACCCCCTTGAAGGTATGCAAAAGACGCGCGGCCTCTTCCCTGTGGCCCCCTTTCCACAGGCGCTGCGCCTGCCTGACGGCGTCGGCGTACCTGTCGCAGACCATGCGCGCCATCTGGCCATAGAGCCGGCGGTTGCCGTCCAGCCTCTTCAGGGTATCGGCCAGGTCGACGCCGGGCAGCCCCGCACGCTCGAAAGGATCGCAGACAAGCTCCGGCCGGGTCGGCGCCGCGGCCTCGGGGAGCGCGCAAAAACGGCCAAGGGTCGCCACCAGCGTCTCCACCTCGATCGGCTTGCTCAGGTGGGCGTTCATCCCCGCCTCAAGGCAGCGCTGCCGGTCCGCCTCGAAGGCGTTGGCGGTCATGGCGATGACGGGAAGCGACGTCTCCCCGAGGGTTTCTCGGATCTGGCGGGTCGCCTGGTAACCGTCCAGAACCGGCATCTGCAGGTCCATCAGCACCACGTCGAAGGCCATACCCCGCGCAGCCAGGCAGGCGAGCGCCTCCCGGCCGTTGTCGGCCACCACCACCTTGGCCCCCTCCCCTTCCAGGATCTCGCGCGCCACCTGCTGACTGACCTTGTTGTCCTCGGCGAGCAGCACCCTGAGCCCCTGGAAGCGCCGCTGCGACTGCGCCGGAGCGCTCCCCCCCCGCGGCGAGCGCCCGGCATCGGCCACCGCCTCGACCAGCATCGAGCGGGTCCAGGGCTTGAGCAGCAGCTCCGGCGCCTCCCCCGACGCGGGCTGCGCCTCGTCTTCCAGGCTCTCGCGCCCGTAGGAGGTGGCAAGCAGGATAACCGGCGTTGCCTGCTGCCGGCACAGTTGCCTGAGGCGGACGGCGGCCTCCACCCCGGCGACCCCGGGGAGGCGCCAGTCGAGCAAGAGCGCGTCGTAACCCGGCTTCCCGGCGGCGGCCTCCATGAGCCGGACTGCGGCACTCCCCTCCCCGACCGCCAAGAGCTCCCAGCCGAGCGCGGCGCAGCTCTTGGCCAGCACCCCGCGGGAGGTCTCGTTGTCGTCGACCGCGATAAGGCGCAGCGCCCGCACCTCGGCTGCGGCCGGCGGCGGGGGGGCGTCCGGGGGAATCCCGAAAGCCGCTCTGAAACTGAAGACGCTCCCCTTCCCCTGCTCGCTTTCGACCTCGATCTCTCCCCCCATCAGCCGGATCAGGCGGCTGCAGATGGCAAGCCCCAGGCCGGTGCCGCCGAACCTGCGGCTGGTGGAGAGCTCCGCCTGCGTGAAGCCGTCGAAGATGCGTTTCAAGTTCTCAGGCTCGATGCCGATGCCGGTGTCGCGGATGGCGATCTCCAGGGTCACCCGCTCCCCCTCCCGCGCCACGGTGCCGATCGAGAGCACCACCTCTCCTTCCGGGGTGAACTTCACCGCGTTACCCGCCAGGTTCAGCAGCACCTGCTGCAGGCGCAGGGGGTCGCCCACCAGGAACTCCGGGACTTGGGGGTCCAGATCGAACAGCACCTCGACGTCCTGTTCCTGGGAGTTGGCCGCGAGGATCACCGCCATGTTGCGCAAGAGGTCGTCCAGGGAAAAGGTCACCCGCTCCAGTTCCATCCGCCCCGCCTCCACCTTGGAGAAGTCCAGGATGTCGTTTAAGATGCCCAGAAGCGAACTGGCGGCCTCCCGGACCTTGGCGACGTAGTCGGACTGGCGGGGGTTGAGGCCGGTCTTCTGCAGGAGGTAGATCAGGCCCAGGATGGCGTTCATCGGCGTGCGGATCTCGTGGCTCATGTTGGCCAGGAACTCGCTCTTGGCGAGGCTTGCCGTCCCCGCCTCGGTAAGTGCCCGCTCGAGCTGCTCGGCCGCCCCCTGGCGCTCGGTGATGTCCTCGTCGGCGCCCACCAGCCGCTGCGGGGTGCCGACGGAATCGCAGTACACCCGGAAGGTCCCCTTGAGCCAGCGGACCTCCCCGTCGCCGCGGCGTATCCGGAAGGGGCAGCTCCCCGACCGACCGTGGGCGATGGCCTCCCTGACGCAGGCCTCCGCGGCGGCCAGATCCTCCGGGAACACCCTGTCGCGCCAGGCGGCGTAGTCGCCGGTGAAGCCGCCGCGGTCGATGCCGTAGATCGCGAGCATCGAGTCGTCCCAAACCAGGGTGCCGGTGACCAGGTTTCTTTCCCAGACGCCGAGACCGGCGAGGCTCGTGGCCAGGTGCAGGCGCTCGCCGCTTTCCCTCAAGGCGAGCGCCGAGGCGGACATCTGCCGTTCGAACTCCCGCTGGCGGCGGCGGTAGAGGCCAAGCGCCAGGGCGGAGAGGGCGCAGACCAGCAGGAACAAGCCGCCGAAGGCGAGGTTTTCGTGGCGCCAGCGGGCGTACACGGCGCGCGGTTCGCGGCTCACCCCCACCACGAGCGGCCGGTCCATCTTGAGCCCGGCCGGCTGCACGCTTCGCCAGACCAGAAGCCTCGGGGCGCCGAAGAGCGGGCCGGTGCCGGCGACGGCGGCGCTGTCCCGGCCGCCTACAAGTTGCCGGCCGAAGAAGCCGCCCGCGCCGGCGACGTTTTTTCCCAGAAGTCCGGGCCGTTCGGGGAGCAGCACGAAGAGGGTGCCGTCGCCGTGGGCGACCGCGGCCGTCATGTCGGGGGCGTAGAGTACGGAGGCGAAAAGGGTGTTGAAAGAGCCGCGGTCGAGGGTGGCCGTCACCATGCCGGCCAAGCCGCCGTCAGGCCCGGCGACGACGCGGGTGAGCTCCACGGCGTAGGCGCCGGGCGAGGTCGCGAAGGGGGGGGATACGTAGAGGGCGCCGGGGTCCGGGTGCGCTTGGGCCGCAAGGAAACGCCCGCGGTCGGCCGGCTTGCGGCCCGGCAGTTCCGGCCTGCTGGCCGCCCGTATCGTGCCGTCCCGGTCGAGCACGCAGAGCGTGCGCACGCCCGGCAGGGCGCCGGCCAAAAGCCGCAGGCGCCGGTCCAGCCCGGCGTCCGGGCCGGCGGCAAGCCTCTCCTTTTGGAGTGCGCCCAGTACGTCGTTGACGGCGGAGAGGCTCCCGGAAAGGTTCACCCCCAGCACCTGCGCCTGGGCGAACAGGCGTTCCTGTTCCCTGGCGCCGACGTTGCGGTACTCGAGGTAGCGGTTGACGCACAGCACGCTTCCCAGGGCAAGCAGGATGGCGAGCAGGGCGATCCAGGAACCGGGAACGGATTTTCTGCTGGTCGGGCCGGTCATTTTCCTCTGCTTTCAGGCGGTTTGGTGGACGAGCCGCAGCATACGGTGGAACGGTTTGCTTGGCAAGGGCTTTAGCGGGGTGTGAGAACTTGTCAGAAAAAGTTCTTTGCTTGGCGGCCGAATTGTCATAGTATCTGCGCGTCGCTCATTTCAGCTGCGAGGTGGGGCCGAGGTGAAACAGGATATGCCGGGTTCAACGCAAGCGCTACGCATCGTCGTGGTGGAAGACAACGAAGAGATGCGCCTGATGCTGGTCGAGGGGCTTACGCAGTTCGGCCACCAGCTGCGCGGCGTGATCGGCGGCGAGGAACTGGACCGGGCCCTGGCCGAAGAGCCTGCCGACGTGGTGATCCTGGACATCGGCCTCCCCGGCGAGGACGGCGTCTCCATCGCCAAGAGGCTCAGGCGCACGAGCACCTGCGGCATCGTCATGGTCACCGCCTACGGCCGGGTCGACGACCGCGTGCACAGCTTCGGCAGCGGCGCCGACCTCTATTTCGTCAAGCCGGTCGACCTGCGCGAGCTGGATGCGGCGCTGAAAAGCCTGGCCCACCGCCTCTTCGGCCAGCCGGCCACGGCCTGGCGCTTCAACCCCAAGACCTCCAAACTCTACACCCCCCTGCAGGCCGAAGTCCCCTTGACCGCCCAGGAGTTGAGCTTTCTGCGCAAGCTGATCGAGACCCCGGGCGAGAACGTGCTGCGCAAGGACATCTTCCTGGCGCTGGGGCAGCCCAACGACCACTACGCCGACCGCCGCCTGGAGACCATGGTCAGCCGGCTGCGCTCCAAGGTGCGCAAGGCCGACCCGGTAAACGAGCTGCCGGTGCACTCCCGCCACAACCTGGGCTACGCCTTCCTGGCCGAGATCGAGCAGGAGGCCGCCGGCCGCGTTCCTGCCGGCAAAACCGCCAAAAAGGCGAGCTGATCGCCGGCAGACCCGGTCGCAGACGGCTTCCCGCAGCCCCCCCCTTTTTTCGTTTTCCCCCCCGCCTTTCCGGGCGGCCCTTTGCGTCGCCGCCTCTCCCCGCTCCCCAACCGCCATGGCTTAGCCTGCCCGTAAGAAATCGTCAGAAATTGTAAGAACATATAGGTAGGCAATTGCCCGCCGGTGCGCTATTTTCCTCCGCATGCAGCAATCTGAATGCGTTTTTTGATGTGTGATTTCGGAGGAGTTGGTGAAAAAATCGTCGAGCGGTTATTCGCTGGCAGTAAAACTCGGCATCGGCCAGGGTGCGCTGGTGCTTTTGATCATGATCGTATTTGCCTTGACCGTCACCGTGATCACCTCGCGCCGTGCCGAACGGGACGCCGAACAGGGCCTCGAACAGCAGGCCCAGGCGATGGTCGATTCCATATCCTCCTACCACGCGGCCTTGGGCGACGGCACCGGCAGGCTCGCCGCCGTCTTCCGCTCCCAGTTTCACGGACCGTTTGCGGTAAACGAAGCCAAGACGGTCGCCGTGGGCGACAAGCAGGCGCCGGTACTGACGGCCGGGGGGAGCGTGCTGAACCTGAGCACCGCCCAGGTGGACGGCTTCACGGCACTGACCGGGGCGGTGGCCACCGTCTTCGTGCGCAGCGGCGACGACTTCGTAAGGATAGCCACCTCGCTCAAGAAGGAGGACGGCAGCCGGGCGGTAGGCACGCCGCTTGACCGCAAGCACCCCGCCTACCAGGGACTCGTCAAGGGGGAGGAATTCCTCGGCAAGGCGACCTTGTTCGGCAAGGACTACATGACCAAGTACCTGCCGGTCAAGGACGGCCAGGGGAAGGTGATCGCCGCGCTCTTCGTCGGCCTCGACTTTTCGGACGGGCTTAAGGCCTTCAAGGAGAAGGTACGCTCGGTAAAGGTAGGCAAAAGCGGTTACGTCTACGCCATCGACGCCAAAGAGGGAAAAGATCAGGGGAAGCTTTTGATCCACCCGGCCAAGGAAGGGGAGAACATCATCGACTCCGCGGACGCAAACGGCCGCAAGTTCATCCGCGAGATGGTGGAAAAGAAAAACGGGCTCATCAGGTACCCCTGGTTCAACAAGGAGCTCGGCGACAGCTCCCCGCGCCTGAAGATCGCCGCCTACCGTTACTCCAAGGAGTGGAACTGGGTGATCGGCGTCGGCTCCTACCTGGACGAGTTCAACACGATAGCCGTCCTGGTGCGCAACACCATGGCGGTCGCGGCGTTAGTCGTGGTGGTCCTGCTGTTCTCGATGCTGCAGGTGCTGATCCGCAAATGGGTCACCCGGCCGCTGCAGGGTGTGATGCAGCAGACCAGGCGTTACGCCTCGGGCGACTTCTCCTCGGTAACCGCCTGCGCCGCCTCCGGCGGGGAGGTCCGGGACGAGGTCGAGGTACTGGTGGCGGGGATCGACCGGATGGCGTTTTCGCTGCGCGAGATCCTGAACAAGGTGATGACCTCGGCGCACGAGATCGGCACCGCGGCTTCCCAGGTGAACGTGGCGGCGGAGCGGATCGCCCTGGGCTCCGACGACATCGCCGGCAGGACGATCACGGTGTCCACGGCGGGCGAGGAGATGTCGGCGACCTCAGGCGACATCGCCCAGAACTGCCATTCGGCCGCGGCGGGGGCGCAAGCGGCGACGCGTGCCGCCCAAAACGGCACCGAGGTCGTGCAGAATACGGTCACCGTCATGAACCAGATCGCCGCCAAGGTGCAGGAGTCGGCCCGGACGGTGTCAAGCCTTGGGGAGCGCGGCGACCAGATCGGCGAGATCATCGGCACCATCGAGGACATCGCCGACCAGACCAACCTGCTCGCGCTCAACGCCGCCATCGAGGCGGCCCGCGCCGGCGAGCAGGGACGCGGCTTCGCCGTGGTCGCCGACGAGGTGCGGGCACTGGCCGAAAGGACCACCCAGGCCACCCGGGAAATCGGGGAGATGATCAAGGCGATCCAGTTCGAAACCAAGGAGGCGGTGGGGGCCATGGAGGCGGGGGTGCAACAGGTGGCGGCCGGCACGGCCGAGGCGGCCAAATCAGGCGAGGCGCTGCACGGCATCATGGAACAGATCAACAGCGTGACCATGCAGATCAACCAGATCGCCACCACCGCCGAAGAGCAGACCGCCACCACCGGCCAGATCTCCGACAGCATCAACCAGGTAACCTCCGTGGTGCGGGACACCGCGATGGGGGCGCACGAATCGGCTACCGCAGCCGCACAGCTAAACGGCAACGCCGAGGAACTGCAGCGCCTGGTAGGGCAGTTCCGGCTGTCATGAGAAAAGCTGCCGAGCGGCATTTCCGGGGCGGGATAAAAAGGGATAACCCTCGGCCGAAAGAAGCGTAAAATGAAACTGCGTAGTTCTCATTATCGTTCAAGTCCCGCGCTACCTATGACAGGGGCGTCTCCAGGAGGAGGGGACCTATGAGAGTCGAAGAACTGTTACAAGCCCCGACACTGTCGGAACATTTTCCCTTGAACTTCAAGAACGGCTTCAGGGTCAGCACCCTCGGCTTCTGGTGCCTGTCCTGCAAAAAACCGATACCGCTGGCCTCGGTGCACGGGCACGTCTCCCGGATGCTGGAAAGCGTGGCCGACGTCACCGCCGCCGCGTCCTGCCCCTGCGGCCATGTGAACCAGTACCGCCTGCGCCTGCACGACGACGCCACCTGCTCCTATCCGAAAGACGGCTCGTGGGTGAGAGAGCAGGTAGGGAGTCACTCGCAGGTGAGCCTTTTCGGGCGGATCAAGATCGTGCTCCTTTGCCTGTCGATCCGCTGGAAATGCTACCGGCTCACGCGTGCACTGAAAACGGTACAGCGCGACTTCCGGGCCAAGCACGGGCTGCACTGAAGGCGACCCAAAATCCCGAGTCAAGAACGCCGCCGCTCTCCCCCGCCGGGGAGGGCGGTTTGCGGTTAATCAGCCGGAGGCTCCATGACGCAGGCCATCAAGGTTCTCATCGTCGACGATTCGATTTCGGTTCAGGACATGATGCAGGAGATGCTGAGAGGCATCGGGTTCGACGATCTCGCCGTTGCCGGCAACGGGCAGCAGGCGCTCTCCTTGTTCAGGGAGGCGCTTTTGGAAGGAGCGCCCTACGGCCTCGTGTTCCTGGACATCGTCATGCCGAAGCTGGACGGTCAGCAAGCCCTCAAGCGGATGCGGGCGATGGAGAAAGAGGCGGGGAGGAGCAAGGCGCTGATCATCATGGTGACCTCGCTCTCCTCCACCTACGACATGATGGAGGCCATCATCGAGGGGGACTGCACCGACTACCTGGTGAAGCCGTTCGAGCCGGAGCACCTGCAGTACATGCTGGCGAAGTACGGGTTGGGGTCAGGCTAAGGGCGAAGGGCGCCTTCTTCATATCTATCCGCTCCAGCACGCCGGGGCTTCCCAAGTTCCTGCGTGCTTCACTTTCTGCATGCCACGGCCTGTCCACCCCGGCGGATCTTGCCCCCCCTCGCCATGTCGGATGATTTCGTGTTGCCTTCGTGACCGTTGATACCCTCGGCATCCGCCCGCAACAACTCCCTATTTCGAAGCTGTACCAGCACTTAAGAGAGCGCGGTCTCCCCTGCGGCCTGCAGGATTCTGTGTCCACGCTTCACATGTCTTGTTCGCCGCTTGCTTCACGACTCCGCCACACGCGCAAGACTCGATACGGGTGGATGGCTAGTCCTTTCCCAACAGGGACTTTCCCTGCTAGATGCACCAAGCTTTCGTTCGCGGGACAACGTCCACAAGCCTGACCGGCGTAAGTCCGGTCGTGGCGCATGTTGGCGTCTCACTGGTGACTATCACATCATGCCTGGCTACTATGAGGTTGGGCTTCAGCGTTACAATCAATAAGAACTTTCGCAAGTGCCCCAATGGCTCGAATTATTTTTGTTCTAAATGTGTTTCGGCAAAATTTAGTTCCTGGAAACTCTGCCAAAACTACTTCGCTCCACCTGCCAAGCGCGTCAGTGCCATCGTCAAACTTCAATTCGTGAGCCAGGCGGTTTCGTAGCACATTCAGGCTCCGAAGGTGCACAATAACGCTTCTTACCTCGGAAGGAGCGTCCAGGAAGTTTTCGAGTATTTGGAGTTTTCGATGGAATGATAAGTCGCAAATTTTGTATTTTCCAGGCTCGCATAAGGTTTGGATGGCATGGTTTACTGTCACTTCTAATATAAGATGGCCTTTCAAGAGTATTAACTCAATTTCCCTAATACGATCAAGTTGTACTCCTACTGACCATTCGATAATCTTGCTCAAATCTCTAAGTGACATTGCACTTGTTGCTCCATTTTATCGAGTAAGCCTGCTTCTCACCCAACTAAATCGGGTTTGGTAGACATGCGATGCCCCAGAGCGTCTGGTAGAAATCCATGATGAGCCATAGCCTGTTTCCTGATTTTTTATCAGGGATAATAATGTACGAAAAAACACCTAATTGAATATGCGTCCATTTCAGATCTTCAAACTGGTGTATAAATCTTGAAACCAATTGGGATAGTGGAACTGTTTCATCGTAAGGATATGCAGCGATATGACTAATTTCGTTCAACGAAGGGACGCACTTGTACTCTTTAAAAAATAAACCTTGTGATATTTTTCTAATCACCCGATTAATCCTTTCGATTTCTGGACGAATAAACACTCGTCCATCCTCTTCATTGATGTCAAGCGCCTCTATTAATCGGTCATCTAATCTAGGTGCCCGAGTCAGTGTACGGTCGACTATGCCACCTTCTTCTACTTTCGAAACAAGCGTTGGTATATTAGAGATGTTAGCCATTATTGTTAAGAAATACTGCTCGTCCAGTGAAAATGCGTTATTGCATGGACCACAACTCGGTACGACAGAAAGATTGTTAGGGTATGGCGTCTCAAGTAGGCACTTTGGTGGCACATGATCGCGCGTTGTCGCAGAGGCGCCGCAATACACACATGCAGGTGTCATGATTTCATCCTCGCCAACTCGTTGTTGATGGGAATTCTGGCCATCCCTCAGGCTTTCGAAAATCAAAAGCCCTACTGGAGATCGATCCTCTCATGTGCGCGACTGAGAGCCCAGCGAAAGATACCCCTAATCGGCGTTCGACTTCGAAGAGGCCGCCTCTGTATAGCAGTTCCGGGTTTATTTGGAAAATGGTTATGGCAGACTCTCTTGTCCAAAAATGTTAAAAATATTAACACGCTGAAATGTTCCCCTTATATTACGGGGCCTTATGAACGACTTCTAAAATGTTAAAAAAATTAACACTCTCGCTTCAGCGACCAACAAAATGACACAATAACAGCTGGTTATGCACATTATTATTTTGATTTAACAAAACCTGGAGAGTTAACTGCAAATCCTTCCTTTTACAAAGGGGGAGGACGGTATTGGCAGAAGATCATCGATCTGAGAAAAGCTTCGGTCTCAGAGGTACACGGAGCCGAAACTATGGGAAACGAAGACTTTTGG